>Ga0105355_10001075_pt1 | contig 25418 bp, 24 predicted proteins | sample GOMGulsemesocosm_2_FD_83508 | JGI IMG/M metagenome (GOLD analysis project Ga0105355, IMG submission 83508) | Methane-oxidizing microbial communities from mesocosms in the Gulf of Mexico - GOM9C Gulf of Mexico | ecosystem: Environmental > Aquatic > Marine > Cold seeps | place: Gulf of Mexico...
AATATGTTGTTTTTCTGTGTCTCCGTTTAATTTTGAAGCAATGGCCATTCCTAAAACTGCAGAAATAGAAGTAGAAGAATGCCCAACACCAAAAGCATCATAAACACTTTCAGAACGTTTTGGGAAACCAGAAATACCATTCAGTCTCCTATTGGTATGAAAAATATCTTTGCGCTCGGTTAATATTTTATGAACGTAAGCTTGATGTCCAACGTCCCAAACCAATAAATCATTTGGTGTGTCAAATAGGTAATGTAAGGCAATTGTAAGTTCAATAACCCCTAAACTCGCACCCAAATGCCCCTCTTTTGTGGCCACAATATCAATGATAAAATCACGTAAATCTATTGCCAATTGAGGCAATTGATTGGGATTTAATTTCCGTAAATCTTGTGGATTGTGTATTTTATCTAATAACTTTGCCATCATGCAACAAAAGTACGAGTTTTAGAACTCATTTGCTTTTTGTATTATTGAAAAAATATTTAAAAGATGATAAACCCTTTTGACGATACTTATTTTATGAAAAAAGCCTTAGATGAAGCACATATTGCTTTTGATAAAGGAGAAGTTCCAGTAGGGGCAATTATCGTTTTTAAAGATCAAATTATTTCCAGAGCTCATAACCTAACAGAAACCCTAACCGATGTAACTGCACATGCAGAAATGCAAGCTTTTACGGCGGCATCAGATTATTTAGGAGGAAAATATCTAAAAGATTGTACCTTATATGTAACCCTAGAACCTTGTCAAATGTGTGCTGGTGCGAGTTATTGGACACAAATTGGAAAAATAGTATATGGCGCTTCTGAACTAGACAGAGGTTTTGTGAATTTAAACACCAAATTACATCCAAAAACAAAGGTTGTTAAAGGGGTGTTAGAAAACGAATGTAGTTTATTGTTAAAACGTTTTTTTGTAGAAAAAAGAAACTTAAATTAGTAAAACTCACCTCAGGCAAAACGAGTAGCTAATTTACTCTCCTGTTATTTTTACATTATCAATTTGAAACGTTGTAGTTATACCTCCATCAGCGCCAACATATTTAAAGGCAACATGAAAATCACCTGTTAAACATCCAATGTTTACAGCCCCAGATTTTGTAAAACGAGTCCCATAACCAGAACCTGGTCCTTCAGAGAGTAAAGCGTCTATTTGCACCCAAGTGGCTGTTTTTATATTGTCTGTGAAATTCGAAGAGACAAAAACAGTCAGAACTTTTCCGTTGTCATAGCCAGTGTTTGTTTCGAATGAAAGTTTTTCATTTGTAGACCCATCTAAATTTATAGATGGAGAAATTAACCAAACTTCTAAGGGGTTTTCTCCACTATTATACGCTGATAACTCCATAAACCGGTTGCCGTTAGATGATTTTGATTTAAAAAGTAAGTGATTTCCATTTACGTTAATATTGCGCCACCCCGCGGCTAATAAAGCCGAATTGTTTTTAATATCTTCAAAATCTTCGTTTAACAAAATGGTCGTATCTGCCCCAGTTGCGGTTCCACAATCTAAAAACACCGGATCACAGCGATCTTGGTTATGAAATGAAATGGCTGAAGGAGAATTGATAATAGTCACCAAAAATACTGAGCTGTACCCTTTGGTTAAAATGGCATTCATACTTCCTTTACCATTTGGGATAATTGTTGACTTGAAACTTGCAAATGTGCTTGTTTGTAAGCGAATAGTTTTTGCTGTTGTACAATCAAACATGTAACGAAATCCATCAAACTCATCATGGGGTTCTCCAGAAAAAGATTTTTGTAGCTGTGTTTTCTCAAATTGCGCATTTTCTAGTTGAATGAAGGTATTTATATGAGCTTCTGTGATAGATGAAAGCGCAACAATTGTTGGTTTAATTTTTTCGACAACAGCAGATCTTATAAGGTGATTTTTTATGATTGTTGATGGTATATTTTTAACACGTCCTCCCTCTAAATAGCCTAAAACATATTTTCCAGGTGTTACATTTGTTGGATTAATATTGCTTGCTCCATCATCATAAGAGACAGACAATCCATCCAATTTAATATAGAGTTTCCGGCCAATATCATAGCCTGTGTTTAAAGAGGGTTTATTAAGTAGTATTTCTATTCCTGCAGCTGGATTTTCTGATGTGTCTTGAAGAATTATTTTTTTATAGAAGTTACCTGTGGCATCAGAAGAAACGACAAAACCTTGAATGTATGTTGGATTATTTTCATGAATAGGAAAGGTATATATCACGTTGTTGTTTGAATTGTACTCTTGTTGTAGCGCTGTTTTTATTTTTGAAATAGAAGAGGTAACTTCAATAGTTGGTTCTGTAGTAGAAGTATCAGGTATTTCAAAAGAACCATCTTGAACACAAGAAAAAGTGAACAGTAGTGTAGATAATAACAGTGTTTTTCTAGAATTATTTTTCATAGTATGTAAGTGTTGTTAAATTCTAATGGTAAAATTTAAAAAGTATGTTGTGCCTCTTCCGTACCAATATTTATTGCCAAAAACAGGTTTTTCTAGTGCTTTATCATCGCGCAATTCTCTATAGTTGGCATTTCTTCCTTGTTCAAAACCACCTGTTTTATACAATGTATTTAGGAGATTGCTTATGCTTGCGAAAAAACCGATATAATACTGACCAATTTTCCAAGTTTTACCACCCACAAAATTTACCGTTGTGTAATTCTTAAACTGTTCTTGTTCTAATAGTTTTTTAGCAAGAAAAGGGTCATAATCGTTGAATGGAATTCCACCATCATCTGAAAAATTGGTAGTTCTAGTTAACGGATTTATAGCCACGTATATTTCGTCAAAAAAGTTGACGGTTGCCCCAATCCACCAATACTCTGGAGCTCGATATTCTAGCCCCAAAGAGTATGCTTTTTGGGGGCCAACGGGTAATTTGTAATTTTTTAAATGTGAAATTCTACTGTTAAATTGAAAACCTGCTGATTCTGAACTTAAAGATAAATTTGGGTTGTTATTGAAGGTGTATTGCCCAATATTTGCAGCTCCTTTCAATTTTAATGTCGAGGTAACCTGAGCCTCTATGCCAATTTCTATTCCGAAATGTTGTTTGTCAATACCCGTTAAAATCTCTTGAACAAATGCAGTATTTTCTGTGTCACTGCCTCCAATCCCGTCTGCATAATAAAAAGAAACGCTGGCAAGGTCATTTCTTTTGATCAGGTATCCCGAAATTCTTCCTCGAAGAATTGGAGAGCGAAAAATATAACTAAGATCTGCACTTATGGTTTTTTCGGAGGTCAAGTTTTCTACAACCGAATTCCTAATTCTAACATTGGTAAAGGAGTTTTGTAATGTTGGTGGTTTGGTCACATAAGCAAGGTTGAAATTGACAAAGTGTCTACCTGTAATTTTAGAAGTAAGGCCAGCTTTCAATCCGAAATCTGTAAATTGTACTGGCGCAGATTTCCCAAATGATTCATTTTTACCAGTAAATTTTCCGTTTTGATAATAACCGGTTCTTTGATAGGAAGTTGTGGAGAGCCTACCTGCAATAAATGCGTCAACTTTAGGGTAATTAAATTGTGCTTGAACAAAACCTTTTGCAATTTTTGCATCTAAATTATAATGGTATTTAAAACGACCCTTCGATGCAACTATTCGATTGGGGTGTACTATATTATTTTGCTTTCTGTCATAATTTTCAGCAAAATTATCAATATCTAAATACCCCTTTCCTCCCAAGAGATCTACTATTTTTGCATAGTTTTCTGAATGTAACTGATTTAATTGAATTGAAGCATTTAGTAATATGTGAGCCGTAATTTCTGTTCCAAAAAGGCCACTTATAATGAGCAGTTTGTCGTCATTTCGATCTTCATATACAGCATAAGTAGCGTTACCTTGGTTAAAAGAATTTTGATTTGCGAGGTAGAGTTCTTTCCAATCTAATTGACCATCCTCAATAAAATGTTGTTCCATTCTGTATACGTTCGGATAGTTTTGTTTCAGTCCATAGCTTGGTAGTTTTTGATAATAGCTTGGATCGGGATTTGAGCCACCCAAGCTAACAATTGTTGGGATACCATTAATTGCCCCATCAATTTTACTTCCATTATAATCTATTCTAGAATTACTGACCTTTCCAAACTGATATCCAGCACTAATTTGTAAGGTTGAAGTTGAGTTGAGGTTTAAATAATAACTTAATAATACTATGGGTTCAACAATTTCCTTAGTTCTTGAGTTTCTTATTTTACCGTTCTGAAACCCCCAATAGGAGTTGTATTTCCTGCCTTTTAAGTCGAAAACTTCTTGTGTGTTTGCAGAAGATTTCCCTCTTTTATTAGGCGTTATAATTGTAGATAATTGAATACTATTGTTTTTGTTTAGGCTTTTTTCTACACTTGCAAAAAATGAATTTGCATGGTAAAATGTGCCGTTAGAATAACCTTCAATTGCTGCTCTTCTGCTTGCAGAAACGGTAAAGGCCCAATTATTTTTTAAGAGCCCAGAAGCATGTGTTATCATAGTTCTATGGGTGTAACTTCTATTTGATAAGGCGTACGAAATTTTAGTTCCGACTCTTGCTCCTGTAGGTCTGCTATGTATGTTTGTTACTCCTAAGAGGTTTCCAAAAGTATATGCAGAAGGAGCTAAACCGGCGCTAAATTCTTGGTTATTTGTTACATCATTTAGTCCACCCCAATTGCTCCATTGCGGTCTTCCGTTAAACATTTTATTAAATTCATAGGCAGCTGTTTTTAAGTAAATGTCTTTAGAAGCATGTAGTAAGCCCGATATATTATTGGAGGTTGTGGTGTCAGCATTTAATTCATCAGTACTTAAAGAAATACTGCTTAAATCTATATGTATTGGACTATTTTTATAGAGTAAAATGGTCCCTAAATCAATTGCTATTCCTGTAAATTGAATGGCGTATTTTTGTGATTCATATCCTGGAAATTTTAAAGTTAGTAGGTACCTTCCAGTTGTGCTTGTTTTAATAGAAAATTCACCCTTGGAGGATGTTTTTGTAACAATTAATTTTGAGTTTACGCTAACTTCTACGTGTTCAATTGGTTTTTCGGAATTGGAGTCTACAACGACTCCTTTTACAATATTCTGAGCAGTAATCCCATAGCAGAGAAATGCAAAGAATACCATTAGGATGGTTCTTTTCATAAGTAGCAATTTTATCTAAAGGTACTTATAATTATTTTAACATAAAGAAAATCAGGTGTTTACGTTTGTTTTGTGTAGTTTTGTAACAAAAAATAAATGTGAAGAAGTTGCTATTATTTAGTTGTTGTCTTGTATTGTTCCTAACGGGGTATTCTCAAAATACAAAAAAAGAATACCTGATACGAACTATAGCTTTTTATAATTTAGAAAACCTATTTGACACCATTAATGACCCATCAATAAATGATGAAGCGAGCCCGATCATGAAACTGAAAGGGAATAAATCGAATGTATATTGGGATAAAATTGATAAGTTAAGCTTTGTGATTTCGCAAATTGGGGTGGCGAAAACAAAAACTAGTCCCGCAATTATTGGAGTTTGTGAAATAGAGAACAAAAAAGTGTTAGAAGATTTGGTTAATTCTAAGCATTTAAAAGATAAAAATTACCAAATTGTTCATTATGATTCGCCTAGTTCACGTGGTATTGATGTGGCTTTGCTGTATCAAGAAAAATATTTTAATCCAGTTTACCATCAGGCATTTAATCCTAATATTTATAAAAAGGGAAGAAAAATTTTAACACGAGACCAACTCTTGGTTTCTGGATATTTAGACGATGTGTTAATTCATTTGGTTGTAAACCATTGGCCTTCTAGAAGAAGTGGAGAAGCAAAAACTAGGCCGTTGCGTGAAAAGGCAGCATTCCAAAACACAAAAATCATACAACAAATTAGAAATAAAGATCCCGAAGCAAAAATTATACTGCTTGGAGATTTTAATGACAGCCCAACAGATAATAGCTTTAAAAAAATATTAAAATCAAAAGGAGAAAAACACCACCTATCAAAAAATGATCTGTTTAACCCTTATGAAAAGCTTCATAAACAAGGGTATAATACGCTGGGGTTTCGAGATAATGTAAACTTGTTTGACCAAATATTAGTGAGTGCTTCATTAGTTCATAGCACAGCCAAAGACTTCTCTAGTTATAAATTATTCTCAGCAAATATTTTTAATAAACCCTTTTTAATTACGAAAAAAGGACGGTATAAAGGGTATCCGTTTCGTAGTTTCTCATATGGAAATTATATAGGAGGTTATAGCGATCATTTTCCTGTATACATGTACTTAATTAAAGAGAAAAGGTAATTTTTATGGATACTATTTTGCTTTGAGATTCAGGTAGAGAGCTCTTCGTGCTCCTCCTTCATTAAACAATGCACGCATTCTTTCTTTTTGCCCTTTGGTAAACATAATCATTGCATCGTCGGCTGCGTAATCCATAAAATTCATAAACATATCGTTGCTTCCACAAGAGGATTGAGGATGTGTTGGACGGCCAGAGTATGCTTTGTATTGAGTAGGAGTGTCGGCTACTTGGTCTGATGAGTCACAACTGTCTTGGCCCGCAAAAATATGTATCAGGTTTAACCAATGCCCAATTTCATGTGTAGCAGTTCTTCCTTTGTTATGATAGGCAATTATTGGTTCTAAGGTTCCAAAAACTCTTGGATCCATTACTACCCCGTCAATTCTAGGATCAGATCCAGGTGGATTGGCATATCCCGGAAGGCCAATACCTCCATGTCTATTTGAATAATCGGCAATCCAAATATTTAAATACTTGTCATTTGGCCAAGCATCTTGCCCGCCTTTGTCGGTAAAATATAACTTCATGTCCTCAATTTCACCATCAATTTGCTGCCCGTTGGTTGCAGTTAATGTGCTTTCGGTTCTAATGATTCCTGTGGTAGCATTTCCTTGAGGATCAACTGTTGCTAACTTAAATTGAATACCTATATCTGCCACCAAATGCTTGAACTCATCTGGGGTATTTAAGTGATCAGGATTCAATTTTCGAAAGTCTTTATTTAAAACATCAATTTGTGAATAAATTTTTTCGTCACTGATTTCAAATGGATCAGGGCTATAGTTTATTACATGGATCACTACCGGAATTGTGATAATTTCATCGGAAGGTATGTTTGGGTCATCTACAGGCAATTCAGCATCATTAGTAGTACAAGAATTCAGGGTTAAAGATAAGCATACAATAAAAATAAATTGAGAAACTATATTTTTCATAAGGGGTTTTTAACTATAGATGTTGTTTTCTTAAAAAGGTTGCGTGTATTTAAGTGAAAATTCATTCAATTTTGGATGCCATAATTTTGATTGTGTTAACAGCAATGAAATTTGCTGTTTACTTGGTGGGTTTACCGCTAATAGGGGTTTCTGTAAAGATTTTTTCAAAGGTAATTCTTTCTTTGCCTGTTAAGTGTTTTTTAGCCAATGGAATTAGCGCATTTGGCCCCATATTTATCCACGGAATAAGGTTTTTATCATTGCCATCGGCTTCCATTGCTAGCCAAACAGCTACTGTTAGAGCGCCCCATTTTTTTTTCATTGAACCGCGAGAAAGATTTTTATGAAGCCTTATTTTATCTTCTTCAGATAGATTCTTAGACGTTTCAATAGCTGTAAGTCGTGCTGTAAAAATAGGGTATAAGGTTTCAAATGTTTTGGCTGAAATTTTTGACAATGAATCTCCTTTTGGAAACCATTTGGCAGACATAGATCGATACATTCCAACGCCTTCGTACATGCATTCCCATAAGATACGTTCTTTATAGGTTTTCAGTTTTAGGTTAGTATGTTTGGCCCATTCTTTAGATAATAAATGAGTGTATTCATGCGAAAATATTCTGTCTATTCTATTGGTGTTTATTGTTTTATTGGCAGAGCCATATGCCCTGTGTAAGGCGGTTAAATCAAAACAAACAGTTTGGTCTTTGTAGCTAAATGCATCGTCTCCTCCTTGGTTACCAAGTAAAACATAGGTGGTGTCATTAATTTTTCTGCCGCTAAATGGTACTTGCAAAGAGTCTCTATATAAGGCCCATTGACCTGCTCTAGATTTGATGAGTTGGTACCAATCATTTTCCGCTAGCGTCAATGGTTTTTTCACTTTTGATATAGAATCTAAGTGCTCTTTGCTTAGCCTATTGGTTAATGCATCTTTCCAATCGGCAGAGATGTTATCATTTTCTAATCCTAACTTAACAATAACCGAATAGGTATTCTTTGTTGGTAAATCTGTTGTGGTGTTTTTTTTTTGTTTGTTGTCGCAGCTTATAAATACGAGTAATAGCACACATAATTGTAGGGATTTCTTCATGTTTTTAGTTTTGTCTATATATTAGACAATTGGTTTGGCAAAATATTACAGTTTTTTCAAATTAATTGATACTATTTTTTTAAACCATAAATTTCTGACCCTACCATTTGTGATCTGTAAGCCGTCCACATTTCCTTTAATATTTCTTTTAATCTCAATGGTGTTAATTGGCCATTCACCCTCTAAAACATTCTGATACAATCTTTTCAATTTAATTTTTCCATGTTTTATGTGGTGCATATATATATCATTTCCTTCTATAGATATCGTATAAACGGTTTCAATTTCGGGACTGTAGTATTTGCCTGCATATTCTTCCAATTCTTTGGCTCTAGGTTTTTTAGTGATTTTATGTAAATCAAAAACAGATGGTAATTCATCTTGAACATGTACAATCATTTGTTTCGTATTTTCTTTATTTAGAAATTCGACAGTAACATCAATGCCTACATGTAACATGTTGAATTTATTCTTTTTTATAGGAACTAAAGGACTCTCGCTTTTATCTGATCGTGCATACCTCAAGGTGTCATTATTTAGGTAAATTTTACGACCATACTTTTCTCTACTTTCCCAATATACCCCTTCAAATTTGACTAGGTTTTTAGTTGATAGTTTGATGAATTTCTTTGTTGTTTCTTGTTGTTTTTGAGGCTTTTTGTAGGCTTGTTTGGGATATATTATTTCTGCAATCCTATTGGTTTTTGTCACGATATTGCTCCCTGTAAAATTGCTAAGCACAACAATATTGAGCATATCATCTGGGTAGGCGCGAATTAGTGATCGAAACCCGCCAATTGCCCCTCCATGTTGTATTATTTTTCTTCCAAGATGCTGCTCTATTCGTACTCCAAATCCAAAAGCAGTTGAGGTCCCATTGGTTAGAGGAGTCGTTGTTAAGAGCGTGGAAAATGCCGATTCCCATTGTTTTTTTGGACTGCTAAAATTTTGCAGCCACTTTAGTAAATCGGTTGTTGTTGCATGCATGTTACCAGATCCAACATAATTCCAATAGGCTATTTTTCTTCTAAATTTGGAATTACCAGCATAGGATGTGGCATTGTTAGAGACCACGCGATCATACTGATCTTCGACATAGGTGTGCTTCATGTCTAGCTGATCAAAAATATTTTCTTTTAGCCAATCCTTAAATTTTTCTCCAGTTACTTTTTCAATGATGTTAACCAACAACATATACCCCGTATTGCAATACAACAATTCTTCACCTGGTTCGAAATTAAGGGTGTTTTGTTTCTCAATAATCCTATTCAGGTCCGCATTTGTCATCACATCATCATTTCTCCACCCGGCTAAGCCTAAAAGCCCATGAAGATCTCTTAATCCGCTGGTATGGTGTAGTACATGTTCAATGGTGATGGTTTTTCCAAAATTTGGAAGTTCAGGAATATATGTTCTAATGTCATCCTCAAAAGATAATTTGTTACGTTCTTGAAGTAATACAATAGCCATGGCTGTAAATTGCTTGGAGTTCGAACCGATATTGAAAAGGGTTTCGGGAGTATTTGGGGTTGCATATTCTAAACTCGCCAAACCATATGCTTTGGAGAAAATTGTTTTGCCATCTTTCATTATGGCTATTGATCCTCCAGGATGATTAGGAATATTCCAGTCAATAAACAGGCTGTCTATTTTTTGGGTTTGCCTCTTACTCAATTGACTTGAAATCTGTCCTGTTATTATCAGTAAGATGAAGGTTGCTAAAAAGTGAAGTTTTTGTTGCATAGTTATAGATAGTTTGTGCTGCAAATATCTATACCTAAAGAAAAAATGACTTTAAAAATGACCGCCAATAACCCGCCAATAACCTGTCAGTAGTACAGGCTAGTTATATAATGCTGAATTTGAGGTTGATATACAGTTTCTTGTTTTTGTCAATCTCTGCGGTGTTTCTGAGAATCATAAATACATTACCCAGCATTAAAAGTATCAATAGTATTAGAATGGCATCTCCTTCTACTGAAAGCCAACTGTTCAAGATAGCACCAATTAAAAAAACAACCAGCATTAAAATTGTCCAGAATATTTGTAGGGTTACGAGTTGTTTTGCTATTGGGGTGAATTGTTTTTTTGCAAACATTATAATAAGTGGGAGTATAATATTTAATGGCGGAAGGAAAACAAAAAGTAAGGAAGATAAATTGATAAGTTTGAGCAACGCGTTAGTAAGGTCTTCCGTTTTTTCATTTTTTTCAAAAAACTGGTATTCTTCTATGTCTAAAGCAGATGCTAATGCTTTAAGTGTATGTCCTTTTGGGTTTGTGCCTGCCTCAATACGTTGAATTGTTCTTACTGAAATCCCAGATTTTTTTGACAACTCTTCCTGTGTTAAGTTTATTTTTTCTCTAAATTTATATAGGTTTGACATTATTCTGGGGGTTTTATCAAGTTTTTTTTTATATGGTAAATAAAGACCTAAAAGATGTATATAATAGGTCGGGAATCTGTAATTATTCGGCAATAAATTTAGGGGTTTTATGTGTAAAAAGCATCTAGTATTCTTGAATTAAACAATTCGTAGGTTTTTTTACTAGATTTTTATTGGAAAGGGGAATAATAAAACAATTTTGAAATTACTTTAGTCTAATTAGGCCACTACTAAATGTGATTGTATTAGAAAAATCAACCAGCGGTTGGGATTAATGAATCTAAAAAAACCTCTCTATATAAGAGAGGTTTTCTAAAAGAAATAATGAACGTATGACTGAAATTTATTTTTTAGAGCTAGACGCTATATAATTCATTAGTAATGCCTGGTCTTTCGCATTTACCCGACCTTGGTTAAAAGGTTGAGGGTGGGTTCTGAGTTTTAGTCCCCAACTATAATCAGTATCTGATGCTCCATAATGACATCCCATGCAACTGGTGTTCTCTAAGGGTTGTCGTACCCCTTTATTTGGCCCATTAGTTGGAGGGTTCGGGTTTTGAAAATAGGTTTCCATAGTGGTGTTTAGAGCACCTATTTGGGGTAAGGGCAATCCAGACCATCTAGGATATGCATTTTTTGCACTTTCTACTGCTCTTGCATAGGCTTCTTTTACAGCTGGTAGTGCAAGTGCATTGCGTTTTTTGTTTTTAACCGAGTCCTTGCCATTTTCTGGGTAGGGATATCCACTTCTTGGGTACAAATCGGGTTTTGGATAAAATGTTGTTGGATCTGTTGGCCATTGTGTAATTACCAACTGGTAATTTTCCCATACCGTGCCTTTTAATAATCTTTGAAAAGTTGTGTTGAGCGCTGCTGTTGATAATCCATCAGGTAAATGTATGCCTGTGCCTACAGGAGTATCTGGAATTTTATAGGTACGACTAACGCCTACAGGCCTTCTATCTTCTTCTTTTTTTAGCGGGGTACCTCTCTTGGGTTGGTATTCGAACCCTTGTTTATAAATGGTATCTGTCTCATCATGAAATGAAGGTCTTACGCCGCTTCCTTTAGGAGTTTTCACATTGTCTACATGTTCAAAACTAGACCAGAGCCCTTGTACAAACTGTGGTGTTTTTACAACTACATGCAATCCTACAAGGCCTACCAATACATCTTTTTTTATGGCGCCTGTAACCGGGTCTGTAACGTTTGCTTTAGAAATAAAATATTTAGATAAATCGTCTGCTCTTTTCCATGTTTGGTGGGGCTTAATGTCTTCCTTAAGAATCATAATCCGCCAAGCTGATTTTATTTCAATAGAGTTCCCATTTACGGTCTGTTTAATAACTGTATTGGTTTGAGGTTGTGAGATGGTTGTAGCTTGTTGAGTGCTTGGATCTACCAAAGGAGGCAATGTTGCTGGGGTGGGAGATTTTGGTAAATTTTCTTTTAAATACCATTTGTTTTCTCTGATGAACTCGTACATCACCTTATTCAACCCAAGACTGTACCGAACATATTGACGGTTTTGATCTATTAAAACCGAAGAAAAAGCTTCATTTAAATTGTCATGACTATTTCCTTTGGAGGTTAAATCTAAGGTAAAAGGGCGTTTATATTTTGTGCCATTCCATTCTTCTGGTGGTCCAGCATTTGGATTTTCTTTAGAGACAGGGAAGGCATCGTTAAATGTTCTAAAGGTTTCCCAAACCACAGGAACTCTATTGGGATTCGTGGGGTTAGAGGTATTGAATTTTGAGAAATCTACTGCATCTATCTGTCTATTAGGAACTCCTCGATAGGTAGTGTCAGCTGGCCAAACTAATCCAACAAAGGTTTGCCAAGCAAAAAAATCAAAGAAAGTTCGATCTTCTACATCTGTCATCACCAACCTAGAATGAGGTTTTAAATGATTGGGAACGTTGGGGTTGAGGTTGGGTTTTAATTTTTCATAAGGATCTTTTAGTTTCGTGTTGTGCACTTTTTCATAACCATCATCAGATTTTTTTGTTACACTATATCCAATATTAGGTTTTACTGTTTCTCCAGCGGATAAGGGAACTGAATCATGGTGACATCCGATGAAACTAATTAGTGAAATACTGAGCAGCATACACAGACTTTTATTCTTCATTATTCTTCATTTTTAGAAGTAAACAAGATATTTACAACGTAAATATTGCTTACGGTTAGTTAGTGGTATTCCAAAGTAAGTAAATATGCGTGAAGACATGGGGCGAAAAAAGAAAAGGAATTAAAATCAGGTGTTTTTACCCAGTGGATATTGTATGAATATCAAGGGACACTAAAACCACGCTAATTAAAAATCATTTATGCTGCTGCTTTAGTTAGGTATTCATTTTTCTAATTTTAATCTAATCAGAAAGATTGAGCTGCCAGGAAATACCAAACGCATCCTCACACCATCCAAATTTTTTCCCAAAGCCGTAATCTCCTGAATCGTAGTTGTCAAGAGGAACCATGATCTGTCCGCCATTTGCGGAAAGTTTTTCAAATAAATTTTGAATCTCATCTTCAGAGCTACATTCAATAAAAAGTGAGACTCCAGGATTAAATGACCAAGCGTGGTTAAAATTACTTTCAGAAACCATGTAGGTATTACCATTTAATGAAAATACGCCATATTTGATGAGTTCTGGTGTTCCTCCAGCCTCTCCTTCAGAGTATTTGATGATGCTTTTAATTTCTGAATTTGGAAAGATAGAAGTATAGAAATTAAGTGCTTCTTCAGCCTTACCGCATTGGGCACCTACAAATGTTAGAAATGTTGTTATTTTCATTTTTTTGAATTTGAGTTAACACTTAAAATTATCCATCAGTCAATTAATTTACCAGTCTAACATTACTATTATTAACTACAAGCCTAATTGGCATTGCTATGTTATTTTTCATAACATGAAATTCTAGAGGTTGTGAAGGAAGGTGTTTATAATTTACTGCGTTGAATAGTACTAAGTTAGTGAAAGAAAACGAACCAGCGGTAATCCCGCTGGATTTACTGAATCTATGTAGTACATGTAATTGACTATTCCAATAGGTAGGCTTGAGTTGTGTGAGTTTTAAATAAATTCTTCACTTGTTAGCAGTTTTCATTTAGTGCAACCCGTTACGATGCTGTCTGCATCTTTACTAATTAGGATACTTGCACTAACCATAAATTTTATACGTTGTTAATTTTTATTTAAAAACATGACCGCTCTTTCTAATGCAGTGTCTTTATTCTCTATATAGTCTTTATAAGTTTTTTTAACCAAAATGTCTGGTTGTACGCCATAGCCAACAAATTCTCGACCATCAGGATAGGTATCTTTCTTTGTACAAATTCTTCCCGTAGCTCCCCCTGGTAAATCAAACAACATTGGTTGTCCAGTACTTCCATAAGTTGGTTCTCCTATTTTTGTCATGTGTTTTTGATTGTCTGCAGCAATTAGAAAATCTTCTGCTGAAGAAGCCGTATAATTTCCAATTAATAATACGGTTGGAACAACAAAACGTTCAGATTTATTTATGTTGTTTTTAGTTGTGTAATAAGGGAATTCATAAAAATAACTATCTTTTGTTGTTAAAAATGCTTGACTGAGAAACTGCCTGTTTTCTTTAGATCCTTGTAGGGTGTCTGTTGCCTTAAGGTTAAAATTTTGCCCCCAAGCTTTAAATACGGGAACGTGAAGTCGGCTAAAAGAGGCAAGATTTTGGAGCTCGTCATCATTTGTTAGGTATTTTAGTATTTCAAATCCAATACTTGTGTTACCACCACCATTATGCCTTAAATCTATAATCAACTTTTTTGCTTTTTTTATTTCTGATAATTTTGCGATGAAAAGTGAATCAATTTTTGGTTTACTAAAATCATTTAAACTAACATAGGCAGTTTTTCCTTTCATCCATTTAAAGTCCATGAGTTCTCTTTGTTCAATGGGCGGATAGACTTCTTTCTCGGAAGCTTTTTTAGTTTTAAGTACTAGTGAAAAAACCTTTCCATTTGGTTTTCTAAATTTTAAGTCAAAACAAGTTCCTACTGGAGATTTTAATAATTCTGAAATGGAAATATTATTGCGAAAATGATCAGTAGAACTTGAAATATATGGTTTTACATATTGATGTACATATTCTTTAGTGGAAATTCCGTTTACTTCAATGATTTCTGTTCCAACTGGGATTTCCTTTCGTTTACTCAAGTTGGTTCTTATAATAATAGCTTTGCCATCAATATTTTTTAAAAACAATCGATAATTTCCAAATTCTCCGTTGTATATAAATGTGTCCGTTATGGTTTTAGGCATCCATACATTAGTGTGGCCATCTTTTAATGTGGCACAAAACTTTTGAAGTAAGCGAAAATATTCATAGTCATTTTTTGTGTTTTGAACGTCTCCAATTAATGAGATATAATCAGATTCCCATTTTTGTTTATTTATTTTATTCAAGTACACAAAATTGTAATTTGCTTCATTCCAAAACTTAGACAGGCCATAAATTTTTTCAGTCTTTGAAATGGTACTAGGTAATTCAGTTTGAGCAGATAATTCTCCGTACAGGAAAATACTCATGAGTAAAAAAAGTGCTTTTTTCATTAAACTATTTGTTTAAAAGTTAAAACACAAAATAAAGTCTATTTTTTTAAAAGGAAACTACCCCAAAAGGTAGTTTTTTAGATTGGAAATGATGAATGCTAAATACATTATATAAGATAGTTACTCCTTGCAAAGGAAACGGCTTCAGTAATGTTAGAAACTTCCAGTTTTTCAAACAATTTTTTTCTGTGAAATTTTATCGTGTTGTTAGTTAATACAACTTCTTGAGCAATTTCATCTATTGTAAAACCTCTTATCGATAACTGAAGAATCTCTTTCTCTCTATTAGATAATTCTATTACGGGTGCAGACTGCCATAGATGTTTATCTTCATCATACTCTAAAATCTTTCGATTTCCTTTTTTATATATTTTTATATTGCCAGAGTTATTTGATGCAGAAAGAGAAACAAGACAAAGTGCTTTCCATATTTTTCCATCATCAGATAGAAATAATGGGGTCAATTTTTGGTTTACTAGAATTTTTTTTCCTTCCTGATTTTTTAAATAAAAATCATATGATATAGAGTAATCTTTTCTTTCTTTTAATGGAATTGTTTCGTAAAAATCAAAACCTATTTGATTTATTTTGACTAATAAATCAAGGTCTTTTTGTACCACATATTTTATATAAAAATCATAGCCCATCTCTTGTACTTCTTTAGCAGAATGGCCGCATAATAATAGTGGATTGTCTGATACATATTCAAATCCTTTTTCTTTATAATCGATTATATAAACACTGTTGTTGGTTAATCTTGTAAAGGCTTTTATCGATTCAAGATAATTTGAATTTTGTAAATATTCTTGTTCAGAAATATTTTCCACAGCATTCTGAAATGAAAAAAAGTCGCTTTTATCAGGCATTATATTTTTGGATTTAATTTACCATTGTAAATATACTAAGGATATTTGTAGCAATTAATTATGTACCTCATTACCGAGTATACATAGGGCTCGTGTAAAAATAAGGGGTACTAAACTTATTGTCTCTTCTTAAAGTACGCTTCTTTTAAGTTATGGATAACTTCTGTGCTCACCCAATAAATGTTTGATACTCCACCTTCTTCGTTATACCTGCCAAAAAACAAATAGTTACCATCTGGGGTAATACTTGGGCATGTTTCAGCAAAATTAGAATTTACTTCAACACCAAGGTTTATTGGTTTTGACCATGTTTGGTCTTGCTTCTTAAAATAGACATAGATATCGCTTTTTCTTTGCACATTTTCCTTGTTTCTAGCATTTACGACTAGGTAATCTTCAGTTGGCGAAATAAAACCATGTACTCCTCCGATACCAACTTCGTGTACTTCGGGAAATTTACCGTTTTTATTGGGTGCATAATATGTTTTACGCTTTGAAATATTGAAATAATAAAGGTCTCCGTTTTTTGCTTGGTTAGGGTAAAAACCGAATCCATTATTTACAGGAGAGTCAAGTTGTTTTGCATCGCTCCAGGAATTTCCCAATCGGTTTACATACCAGGTTTTAACTGATTCTTTTTGATGAGGTAATGTAAATCCATCGTGAGCAGCAAAATAAATTTTATCGCCGCTAGGATTCATAAACGAATGCATTTCTCCGAGTTTTTTCCCTTTGGTGAAATTGGCTTTTTTAGGAGTTGTCCATTGGTTGCTCTCTAATGTTGAAAAATAGATACTTGGGTCTTCGTCTTTTTTACTGGCTGTAAAATAGATTTCATCTAAACCAGGAGAAAACGAAACAGAGTGTTCATATCTTCCGTTTATTGAAACAATTCCGGGAGCAAAAATTTTAGCAGTTACGCCCGGTGGTTTCTGTCCAAAATAGGTGTTTTTTATTGTTGACGCATCACTTTTCTTTGCGTTTTGTTTTTTAGTATTGCAAGCACTTAAAAATACAGAGAATACAAGTAGTGAAATAAAATACATGTTTTTCATGGTGCAAGGTTTAAATTATTGGAATTTATATTATTATAATGCATAGCTACAATTATTCATACTATATGCTAGTTAAGAAAATACTAAAACAGTATGTTGCCGAAAAGGTTATTTGAAAAGAGTGTTTCTAGGCGCTATTTTTTTATTCGGAATTTGCATTGCGTCTTTTTCCGAAAAACCACATTAAAATTCCACCGGTTATAAACATCCAGATAGCATAAACTCCTATTGGAATACCCATTTCGACATTATTTAAAATGGAAGTGGCAATTACAAGTGCTAAGGTACCGTTTTGAATGCCGCTCTCTATGGTGATAGAAATAGTGTTTTTTAAATTTAATTTAAACAGTCTTGCTGTAAGATACCCTAATCCCATGGTTGCTAGATTAAGTGTTAAGGTAACCAATCCTGCTTCTTTCATACCTGCTACCAGTTTGTCTGAATTGGCGGCCAATACAGCAATAAATACAAGTATAAAAATTACTGTTGAAGCTGTTCGCATTGGTTTCTCCATTCGTTTGGCAAAATTGGTTTTTTGCTTTCGAATTAGCATGCCTAGGGATATTGGAATGACCGTAATGGCCATTATTTGTAGGATTGTATCAAATATGGGTAATTTAATTGTGACATTTGTGTTGCTTCCAAAATATGCTAATGCATACGATAGAATAAACGGAATTAATAAGATACTCACCACACTAGCAATTGCAGTAAGTGAAACGGATAATGCAATATTTCCTTTACAAACTTGGGTAATCAAGTTACTAGTTGCACCTCCAGGACAACTAGCTAAAATCATTAATCCAACCGCCATTACAGGGTTTAGGTCAAAAGCAATAGCGAGTAAAAATCCAATAACCGGCAAAAAGATAAGTTGATTGGTAAGACCAATTAAGATTGCTTTGGGATGCTTTATAATTCTAGTAAAATCGGCAGGAATTAAAGTCATTCCCATACCTAGCATTATAATTGCAAGAGATACTGGTAAGAATATGTTACTAATAAGTTCGGCTGTAGTCATGTACATTAATTATTTAAAGTTCCTTGTGCTTATTAAGCCCAATATGTCTCGTATTTATTTATTTTCAATTTGATCTTTCGGGTATGCCTGCCCGTCATCTTGATTGGAAGCTGCTGTTGAGGCATTTCTATGAATCCAAACCCATTTTTCATTCTTGTTTTTAAGAACAACAGTCCATCGAATAGGTACTTTGAGTGCTTGTCCTTTATATTCAAGATGTATTGTTAGCGTGACAGAAATAACAGCATGATTTTCAGAAACGCGAATATCGATCCAATTCCATTCAAATTTAGTAGCAGTTGCTTCTTCAAAATTCCGTAAGAATAAATCTCTCACTTCTTTTTGTCCAACACAAAGTTCGTTTGCTCCAGTTCCAATAACAGATATATTGTCAGAGTCATCAAAGAGACTCATCATCGATTCAATGTCTTTTGAACAATAGGCTTTTGCATAATCTTCAAGAGTTGATTTGATTGCTTTTGTATTCACAGTTAATTGAGTTTTGTTCGATTTTTTTTAATTAAACACTACATGCTATGGGCTAATTTCGGTGCGATTTGAATAGTATTGAGACCTTTGCTAAATTTGACGCTATTTATAGAGGTTAGCGACATATTAAACGGCGAAACGAAACTATTGCAACGAAATATTTCATGTAAATTTTTAACGTTTAAATATACCATTATTTTTGTTGAGTTGTTCAATAGCAATTAATAGTATATTGTGTTCTTAATTGTTATTTGAAAATCTCTTCATTTTTCTCAAAACATTTAAATTCCAATGGGTTATTACTAAAATCAAGTATAAACATGGTTTGATGTTCTCCTATTTTTTTTTCAAACCTTTTTTGGGGTTTAATAACAAAAGCTACCTTATTTTTTTCTAACCTATCTCTTATTTCATCAAAAGTAGCACGATCTACAATGCAACCAAAATGCGGAATTGGAACCTTTATACCTGCTACTGTTCCACAATAATCTAGTTCATTGATGCTGTCTGAAACATGTGCAGATAATTGATGTCCAAAAAAATTAAAGTCAATCCATTGTGCTGTTTGCCTTCCCAATTCACATCCTAAAATGCTATGATAGAATTTAATGGTATTTTCTATATCTGTTACTTTAAATGCAAGATGAAATTTAGCGTTCATAATTTTAATATCCTTTTTGTATTGATACCGTATGTAACAATTTTTCTTTTTTTAAGAAACGGGTGTAATTTTCTATTATCTGAAGAATGGCAGTGTCTACATTTGTTAAACTTGCTACATGTGGTGTTATTTGAATTTTTGGGTGGTTCCAAAGCGCATGTGCTTTCGGAAGAGGTTCGTTTATAAAAACATCTAAAAATGCACCTGAGAGCCTAGAGTTGTTAAGCGAATTGATTAAATCAACTTCAACTAAATGTTCTCCTCGGCCAACATTAATAAGGAAGGAGTCTTTAGGGAGTTTGTCAAAAGTGTTTTTATTTAAAATTCCGTAGGTTTTATCAGTTAATGGTAATAGGTTGATTAAAAAATTGGAATCATTTAAAAATGGAACAATTTCATGTTCTCCATGATAACTTTTAACGTTTGAAATTTGTTTTTTAGAATTGCTCCACCCTTTTACCTTAAAACCAATTTGTGCAAATTTTTCAGCCACATAACCGCCAATTTTCCCTAAACCCAAAATAGAAATGGTGGTGTCATTAATTGTTTTATAATCATGCTGTTTCCATGTGTTCTTTGCCTGTTGTGATAAATAGGTTGTTGTGTTTTTTAATTCTGATAAAACAATTGTGAGTAAAAATTCCCACATATCATTTGATAATCTTTCATCAACTATTCGTGTAATTATGCTGTCATCATTTAAGGTTTGTGAGCTTGTTATATGTTCAATAGAAGCACCAACAGATTGAATTATTTTTATATTCGGAAACTGGTCAAATACGTTCTTTTTGGGTTTCCAACAAATTACAAAATCTACATCTTCCTTGTTTTTTACATTTGGATATACTTCAATTGTCGCCGTGGGTAATTTTTCTTGTAGTGCTTTTTTCCAAGGATAAATGTCTTTATTTTCAAAAATTAAAAGGATGCTCATGTGATCTGAAATTAGATACAAAGGTAAATTCTAATTATTAAAACGTAAAATCGATTCTTCGATTATATGCTATCTTTGCACTTGAAAACATGTTTTTTAAATTAAATTCATATTGATTCAATGGTAGACGAGGTAGACAAGCAACTTATTGCTATTTTAAAAGAAAACGCACGGCTGTCTTTTGCCGATTTAGGGAGAAAAATTAATTTATCTCCATCGGCTGTTAGAGAAAGGGTTCAAAAAATGGAAGAACTTGAAATTATCCAAAAATACAGTTTACAAGTAGATCATAAAAAACTTGGAAATGATATAGAAGCTTTTATTCTCTTAAAAGTTTTCCCAGGTCAACTCAGGAATATTCTTAAAAAAATAAATAATTTTGAAGAGATCAAAGAGGCACATAGAATAACAGGTAGCCAGAATATACATGTAAAGGTTGTTGTAAAAAATCAATTAGGATTGCAAGAATTATTAGATGAGTTGATGGTTTTTAGCGATACCAATACTTTCCTCATATTATCTGAAGTATAGCGCTAATTATTGCCAATGGTTTTGGAAATGAAAAGGGAGCTATTTTTATACAGGTTCTGTGTCTTGGTTTCTTTTTATCAATTTTGCTTTCGAAGAAGTACAAAATGATACTTTAAAAAACCAAATTTGAAGTTTGTTATTTAACTTCATTTTATAGTAATGGGACAAGCTGCTTGTCTATGATTTATGTATTTACAGGCGCGAGTCACTTTGCGCTGCGTCAGAAAGATACTTAATTCCGATAAAAAAATCTACAACAAGTAAATATACTCTGTATTTCCTACTGGCTTTTATTCTTAATTGTAAAAGTTTAGCAAAAATATTGAAGTAAAATATATCCAAATTAATGAAAACAATACATGTGCTGAGGTTTCTAGTTTTTTACCTTTCCAAAGCTCTGTCGAATAAACGAAAAACTGTATAAAAAGCCGAGTAGCCCAGAATATTCCAAGTCCGAGAGAGATTGTTTTACCAAGATTAGTTTCAATTAGTTGGTTTGATGATGTCAAACATAGTAATCCCATAAGGAATACTGTAAACGCAATAAAAAATGTGTGTACAGTCATCATTTGACGGTTGATTAAACTCAAAGACTTAAGTTCTTTACTCCAATTAAAGTACTTCGGAAAAATAATATGGACTAATGCCAAAGCTATTAAGAGAACTCCAATTATATGTATATGAATTTGCATTATGGTCGGCTATTAAAAATTGACATAAAAGGGGTGAACTTTTGTTCAGTGAATGTTGTGAAACCGGCTTCCTCATAAGCATTTCTCCAGGTTTTCTTTGAAAAGAAATGAGTAAACCCGACAGAAAAAGCTACAAAGTTTGGAAAATCCCTCAAATGCTCAATCATTATTACGTTAGCATTTGATGTACAAACTCGGTGACATTCTTTTAAAAATTGAATTTTTTCGTTTTGCGAGCGAATTTCATGTGCAGCAGAAAGTAGAAAAATCAAATCGACTGAGTTGTCTTTTAAGGGAAATTTACTTGACGTAATTTGTTGTGTATTTGGATACACTAAACTCACTTTTCTTGCCCTTATAATAGCCGGTTCTGTATGTTTCTCGGAATTATAAAAATCAAATACTTTTAAATTGGATTTAGGAAAATACTTTTTGATTATGAAACTTGTCTCATCAAAGCCAGCATTAATATTTAAAATTTGTTTGTTTTTAGAATCGGTCAGATTATATTTTTTTAACCAGTTGAATTTATAATAACCAGAAAAATCATAAACATAAGCAGAAATAATCAAAGGCATTATTAATCCGAATGAGAACGCCAAAATAAGAGTCCAATGCAATAGGTTTGACCAATTAAATACGAAATAACTTATAATTAGTATGGTTAACGTAATTAGCCCATATACATAAAAGTGCCTATTAAAACTTAAAATATTTAATACTCCTTGAAATTTTCGTCTCTTTATTTCCATAATTCAATTTTGCCTTTTTTCCATTGGTAAGGAATATTTTTAATTACAAAGGCATTTGCCAATATAGGATTTCGAAGTTTTATTGTATCCAAGAACTCAAAATTATAGGCTATTACTTTTACTGGACTTGGTATCCAGTTTTGTCTTACACCTTCAATGATTAAAACTTCTTTGGTTTCTTTATTGTAGGTAAAAGTAAACGGTAATGGTCCGGCAAACCTTCTTGCTTCTTTCCAGTTAGCAAAAGGGGAGTTTTCAGGCAATGAAACTGCTTGTTCTGCTTGGTCTAATGTGAGCCTAAAGTTAGACTTAATTGAAGACAATTCTTTTGTTTTAGTTGTCTCAGATTGGTGAATATCAGTCGTTGTATAGTTGTAATGGGTAAATATGTTGCCCATAATTTCCATTTTCTTTTGGTCAGTTTCAGATTTTAAAATATACAAGCCACGCAACTTTTTTCCTGTCTTTGAAGTGTATCGTACAAAAACGCGATAACCAATTAAAAAAAAGTTGTTGCCCATAAATTTAGGAAATCCTTTAGGTCTTAATTCTTTTGTTTGAACCATTGCAACCGCTACAAATGCCCATTTGTCTTGAAATGTATCAAGTTGTAAACATTCGGGGATTAGATTTTGTAATTGCTCTTTTGGTACAGCAAAAGTCAACACTGTTGAACTTTCAAAAAATGATTCTACAGCAAAAGGATGATTTTTTAGAAATGAAAGCATATCAAGTTTGTTGAGTTCTTTTTTTGTTCAAATAAAATTCGTTGAAATATACAACTAGTATAAAAATAAGCGCAAATAAAGAATTTAGTTTTCCCCAAAGTAATAGGTCTGGAACGAGCATAAATTCTAAGGTGTTCATTATTCCAACTATTGCGATTTGTGCCATTGCATTTAATCTTTGTTTGATGTTACTTAGAATCCAAATAGCCATTAAGATTTCTGACAGTCCAATTAAAATTATTAAGACTCTAGAATACTCATTTCCAAAAATACGAGCAACAATTTGTTGGTGTCTAGGTACCAAATTTAACACTTTGCAAAATAATCCGTTTACGATCCAAACTGTTGAGATGCAATAGATCAGAATGGTATGAATTTTTCTAATTTTCATTGTTTAGCAGAATTTTGTTTCAGCTTGTAGGTAATGTGTATGTACATGATTGGTTGCACTAGACAGAACTAAGTTAATAAAAGAAAACGAGCCACTCCAATAATATGATGTGATTTTAATAGTACACAGATGATGCAATTAAAGTTACCTAAAGTTGTTATTGTTCGTGACCATAAATAATCCTGACTTCAGGATAATCTTCATGAAACGTTGTTAACTGTAGCAAGCTGTTTTCAGCAAATTCTTTGTTTTCAACCCAGCCTGGTTCAATTTTATTATCAAATCCATATTTGGTATGACTTACATCTCCTGTTAATAAAATTGGACCTTCAGTAGTAATTAATAAATATGATAAATGTCCTAACGAATGTCCGGGAGTATTTATTCCGATAAAAGATCCATCTCCAAATATGTCAATAACCGATTCTAATGGAGAAATACCAATTGCAGTAGTATTGTCTATTTCTAAAAGGGTGTCTTTCTTGCTTAAATGATTTGAACTATATATAAATGGGATATTGAAAATTGTTTCTTCTTTTCCTATGTATTTAGGTATGAAGTTATCAATTTCAGGCAATCCAGCAGAATGATCACCGTGAAGATGCGTAAAGAAAATACCATTAATTACTACCTTCTCTTTCTTCAAAAGGCTAGAAATATTTTGCCCAGTATTTTGTCTTGTTTCTTTTATAAAATTATTTGCAAAGATTCCTGTTATGTTTCCTTTTTCTTGAAAAGTACTATCTAGGCCGGCGTCAATCATAAACCACCCCTTTTCTTTATGGTGAATTAGAAAAGCATAAACATCTACCCATAAAAATTCGCTCAAACCATGATTCTTATCAAGTTTTTCAATGTTTAACATCCCTTCTAAAGGCACTTTTACAGCGCCAGTATTTAAAATCTTAAAGCGGTCAATTTGTGCATTTTCGTTAAATATTTCATTCCATTGTTTATTTTTTAGTTTGCTTGTTGGTAATTTATAGGCTTTTCTATTGGGGTGCAGAATTTGAATTCCAATAATCAAACAAATAATAATTACTACTAATACTAAAAATGCTTTACCTTTTTTGTTCATGTCTTTGTTATTTAGAAGTACAAAGGTGAATTTATAAAGGGAATGAAACTTGAATGAATTTGCTATTTTTTAATAATGAGGAAGGTGTTGCTCCAATTGTTTTTACAAATGTTCGGGTTAAGTGTGACTGATCAGAAAACCCAGTTAAATAAGCTACTTCGGTTAATGAGTGTCCATTAGTCAGCTCCTTAAAAGCGAGTTGTAATCTATGCCAAAGAATGTAATTTCTAATGGGTAGCCCAATTTCTTGTTTAAATAAATGTAGCAATCTACTTTCACTTAAATAAGAGACATTCATTAATATTTCAGTAGTAATTTTGGTGTGAATATTATCGGCAATGAAATCTAGTACATTTTTAATTCGTTGGTCTCTATTTTTAAATGGAAGTTCAGCTAATGTAAACTTGAAAAGTGATTTAATACGATCGTATAATTGTTTCCAATTACTATTCTTAATATCTCTAGTGATGGTAGTAATATTAAAGTTTTCTAAGTTTGAAGAAGGGAAATCTATTAAGGGTTCTGATAGCAAATAATGGTTAAATACAAATTGACCAAATATTGATTCAGGATCAATTCCAATAATTAGAATTTTTTTTCCTGAAGCATTACATTCATGTTGCTGGTTTGGTGCGACCAATAAAGCATTCTTTTTTTTCCAATTTCCATTCGTGTCTTTCCATAAAAAAGGATCATTAACACTAACAATTAATTGAATCATAGGATGTTTATGACTAGAAATACTTGTGTTATTACTACCAGTGAAAAGCGATAATTCCTTCCAAATAATTAAATGATTCATTTTTTTAAATTATTGCCAACGGGTTTGTGTCTGGTTTACTTGCGTTTAAAAATTCAATATACTTTCCGCTGTTGCGAAAAGGTAATTAATAGGGCTGAATTTCCTAAAGGGAATACCGCAG
>Ga0105355_10001086_pt1 | contig 25313 bp, 24 predicted proteins | sample GOMGulsemesocosm_2_FD_83508 | JGI IMG/M metagenome (GOLD analysis project Ga0105355, IMG submission 83508) | Methane-oxidizing microbial communities from mesocosms in the Gulf of Mexico - GOM9C Gulf of Mexico | ecosystem: Environmental > Aquatic > Marine > Cold seeps | place: Gulf of Mexico...
AAGCAAGCAATTGTTTAAAGACATTCAGGTGAGATGGCTGAGTGGTCGAAAGCACCGGTCTTGAAAACCGGCAAGGGTTTGTAGCCCTTCTAGAGTTCAAATCTCTATCTCACCGCCACATTATTTGCTCTGTCCTTGTGTTCGCTTAGTTCAATATACTAAGTGTTTAAAAATCAAAAGGATGGATGCTACAAAGATTAGGCTTATCGTCTCCACGATAAGCCTTTTTTGTCTTTATTCCTCGATAGACCTTATTTATCTCTAAGCGTAATAATGCAGTTCGCTTTCCACTTATATAGCTAAAATTTAGAACGAAAAAAGGCATAATGAATATGCCTTTAACCTTTAATGATATAAACCTCTGGCTTAACTAATGTTAAATAACGTTTCTTGTTTTCCCCAATCTAATGGAAACCCTTGTTTTAATTTTGTCAAAGTCATATCGAAAGGTATATCACCTTTAAAAACACGTTTTATATTGTCAGGAGATAAATAAGCTAATCTTATGCATTGGCAAACATATCTATCACTTACATTTAGCTTCTCGGCAATTTCTTTCGCAGAGCCAGCTTCACCTAAAACCAGAGTTTGATTCCACTCTAACCCTTGGCGTACTCCTTTTTGAATTGCTTTAAGTGAGTCAGGATGTGGAACGTTACTTTCTATTTTATCTGAATCAATAATTAATTTAGTTTCAAACCCACAGCGCTTTATGCTGATATTTATTTCATCATTATGTATTTCAATGTTCTTGAAAGAATTAGTTTCAAGAAGGGCGTTTATTATATGGTTTGTTTGGTAAGATATTGACACAGAGGTTCTTGTGAGTATTATTTGTTTAATAAAACTATTTAGAAATAGTATTTTTTGATTAGATTCTTGTTCTATCCATTGGCGTGAAAACTGTTTTGCACTTTTTAATATTGTTTTGTGATTGATGGCAGATAAATTATAAGGTGTTATTAAATTTGTAAGTTTCGAATCATTCGTTAATAAATTAAGTAATTGCTTTTCTATAATGGCTTCTAGGTTTTCAGCAGGGACTCTCGTTACCGCATTTTCATCTGTTTTTTTGAATTGAAGCAGAGCTTGATTAACATAGTATTTATATCGTCTGTTTTTCTTTCTAGTGTGGGTAGGAGATAATTGATTACCTTTATCATCGAAAAGCAATCCAGCGAGTAGGGCTGGTTCTTTTGCTGTAGTTCGCTGATAGGTTGCTTGTTTATTATCTAATAATTGTTGCTGCACCTTACTCCAAATGGTTTGTTTCAATATGGCCTTGTGATTTCCGTCATACACATTTTCTTTATGTTTTACTTTACCCACATAAATCACATTTTTTAATAAAGCATATAGCGCACCTCGTGAAAATTCGTTACCGCCTTGCCCATTTTTTGATATTTTGGTGATAACACCCTCAGTGTTTAATTTTTCTTTTAATAGCTTTACAGATCCAACTGACAGATATTTCTCGAATATATAACGAACCGTATTGGCTTCAAGTTCATTTACAATCAACAATTTATCAATGTTATCATAGCCCAGAGGAACGCCACCGCCCATCCACATACCTTTTTTCTTAGAAGCTGCCACTTTATCTCTTATGCGCTCCCCAGTAACCTCTCGTTCAAACTGAGCGAAAGACAATAATACATTGAGTGTTAACCGGCCCATTGAGGTAGATGTATTAAATTGCTGTGTTATAGAAACAAACGAGACTTTATTTTTATCGAAGGTTTCAACCATATTTGAAAAGTCAGCAAGAGAGCGGCTTAAACGATCCACTTTATACACTACGATCAAATCTATTTCGTCTGATTCAATGTCACCCATTAATTGAACTAATGAAGGTCTATTCGTGTTACCGCCAGAAAATCCTCCATCATCGTATTGTTTTGGTATTAATATCCAACCTTCATGGGCTTGGCTTTTTATATAGGCTTCACAAGCTTCGCGTTGTGCATCAAGTGAATTGAATGCTTGCTCTAAACCTTCCTCCGTTGATTTACGAGTATAGATAACACAGCGAGTTACCTTATTATTTGATTCAAACATATTATTTCCTTAACTGGTTAAACCGAAAAAACGAGGTCCAGACCAGCGTGTGCCGGTTATCTCTCTGGCTATTTCTGAAAGGCTTTTATACTGTCTCTGTTGCCAAACAAAATGAGTCGGCTCAATTGTTACTTCATGACTTTTACCATGCCACTCCCTAATTAAGCGTGTACCTGGTTTATAACTAATGTTTGAATGTGTCTTGTGTTTAGAAACATTGGTGATTATTTTTTGTCTAAGTTGTTTGGCATTTTTTGTAATTGATTGCGCTTGAACATGCCAACAGATGTTTCCAAGTAAAAACTCTTTTCTAGCTTTTACAGGAGGATGGATATTGATAATTTCTTTATACGCTTGAATCAATTCTTGTCGAGACATTAATTCAAATAGCTTGATTGAATTCGAGTGACAATCCATACACTTAACTCCTATTTTTTGTATGGTTGTAGTAACGCTCTATGTTGATAAGTAGTCAAGTAGACTAGAGATTTTCTCAATTAGTTATTACTTTTTGTTGTTAACGTAAGATACATTGACCATTCCCCAACTTTCCCATATTCTCTCAATCGTGATATTGAGAGAATATCTATGACAGACCAAATTTTTACACTCAAAAAAGTTACAGCTTATTTAAAGCTCACTGAAAAAATAGCTTGTCGACTTGCTGGAAAAGGGAAATTACCTGGCTTTAAAGTGGGTGACAGTTGGCGATTTCGTCAAACCGAATTAGAAGAGTGGATAACTCAGCAACATAAGACAACAGATAATAAATGACTCTAAATTTGTTGAACTTGGTGAGCGTCTAGAAAAATTACGCCAGGATTATGAAGCTGGTGTAATTAAAGCAATCGAATGGCTTAAAGATCTTTTAGATGCAGCCAAAGACACTGTTAAGGCCGAACACAAACAGGTGATAAACCAGTTACTAAAGAAGATAACAAACAAGCTTTAACTACTTTGTTCCTCGAAAAACGACCAGATAGCACACCAAAAGTAATTAAAGATGTTGTAGAGCAGATAGATAAAATAGTCAAAACAACAAGATTTAAAGGGTGGAAAAATACCCAAAAAGGCCAACGAGAGATCCAAAAAGCATTGTTAATCACATTAGCTCAATTTGGGCTTGGTAAAGATAAAGAATTATTCGATAAAGCATATGGTTATATTGAAGATCATTAAGGGAATAGTAGTATGCCATGGACAGATGAACATCTAGGCTGGCTTGTAGATACAGGCAACTTGATAACAACGGATTGTGGTAAGCAGGCAAAAATTTATCGGTTTGATTACGATGTAAACAATCAAGATATAATGACCAAGTGGGCAAAGCACTTTAGGAATCATTACTGCAGCGATGGAGATATTGACTTTCTTAAAGCGCCGGCCCAAAGTCGAACCGATTATTTGCTTACTATGAAGTTCCCTGATCCCGCAAAAGCCCCTGGTCCTAGTATTAGAGCAGGTGATTTTGCAGAAATATTAGTTGCCGATTATTTAACATATCTCCAAGGCTATACAGTACCGCGTACACGTTATGATAGGAAAGGTGTGCCAAATGAATCGACTAAAGGGTCTGACGTTTTAGCCTTCAAAACAGACGCAAATAATGCTGCTAATGACGAGCTATTGGTTTATGAAGTTAAAGCAAAGTTAAGTGCGAAACCCAAACCTATGTTACAGGAAGCAATTGATCATTCTGCTAAGGACTATTTGAGGCTTGGTGAGTCTTTAAATGGTATCAAGCAGCGCATGTTTGATAGAAATGAGACAAGCAGTATAGGTTTAATCAATCGCTTTCAAGATTCAGTTAATCAACCATATAAAACCAAATTTGGCGCTGCTACCGTTTGTTCTGATTCAGCATTCGATGTCGACGTTTTATCTGAAGCAGACTCTAGTCTGCATCCTTATTCCTCAGATCTTGAGTTGATTGCTTTTCATGGTGATGAGTTAATGTCGCTTGCTCATGCTTTATACGAGAGGGCTGCACATGAGGTTTGAAAATTCATCTTCAACTTTGCTGTCCGTTACCAAAGCAAAAGCCAAAATGTACGAACTAGGTATTGAAGAAGAGCACCATATTCGTCTGTCAACTAGCCCTAGTAAATTGTTAATCATGACAATTGGAATACTAGGTGATTTATGCCACTTACAATTATCAGAAGAAAAAAATCATGAGCTAATGCTAGAAGCTCAGCATGAGTTACGTAGTGTAGCCAGATACTTTGATTCTTTAATTCAGACACAGCTGGAACCTAACTATGAATATTATTTATACCTCTTAGGAGCTGCTTCATATTACCTGTCAGATATGCCAGGAAGTTCATCGGTAATAGCTAGTAAACTCGAGAATAGTCGTGAGGTACTTACTAATAAGGGAGTGGAATTCATACTAGAATACTTATTAATAGACCCAACTATTAAGACTCCAAAATTAGTATCTACAGTTTATTTTAAAAACATTCTTGAAGGTCGTGAATTGCTGGGAGAATTTAAATCTCCTCCTTTAACCACAGCTAAACGGGTGACAAGACTAATGTCATCGTTACGAGTTTTTTATTCTGAACCGACTAAAATAAATGGTAATGCATCGAAAAAGTATGCAATGCAATTTAGAAAAAGTGTTCATAAAAATGGGACTGACAGAGAAATTTTAATTGCTGATATCATCACTGCTATCGTCCATAAGCGGGTTGAAAATTCAGTCGGAATACTACTTCCAGCATATAGTGGAATACCATTAAATGAGTGGATGCCAGCGATAAGTAAATATTCATTCATTGATGAACTGTGGCCTGCTCAACGTCTTTTAGGAGAAAAGGGGGTTTACAAAGGGAAATCTGCAGTTATTCAAATGCCGACAAGTGCTGGAAAAACCAAGTCTGCGGAACTGATTATCCGCTCGGCGCTTTTAGCTAAAAGAACAAATGTAGCAGTAATTATTGCTCCATTTAGATCATTATGTAGAGAAATTAGTGACTCTTTAGCAGAAGCGTTTTTGGGTGAAAATGTACTAATTAATCAACTTAATGATGTTCCCCAAATAGATGGTTTCGACGAGGAGTTATTTGCACAAATATTTCCTTCAATAGAGTTAGACGAGCCCGGTTCAAGCATTGTAGTAAGTACGCCTGAAAAATTTGTGTATTTATTACGGCATAAGCCAGAGTTGGCTGATCAAATATCATTAGTCATTTATGATGAAGGCCATCAGTTTGATACGGGACAGCGCGGTGTAACTTATGAGTTGTTATTAACCTCACTAAAACAAAAATTAAACCCGGCCACTCAGCATGTATTAATTTCCGCTGTTATTTCAAATGCAGGGGCTATTGGTGATTGGCTTTATGCAGGAGAAGGAATTGCTGTTAATGGTTCTGAATGTATAGCTACAGAACGAAGTGTCGCGTTCAGTAGTTGGACTAGGCGACGTGGGCAGTTTCACTACGTCAAACCACTAGAACCAAACTCTGAAGAGTTTTTTGTCCCGAGAGTGATGGAGCGTATAGAGATTCCATTAAGGGGTAGAGAAACAAAGCAAAGATATTTTCCTGATAAGTCAGATAAAAGTAGTATTGCCGCATACTTGGGAGTGAAACTATCTGAATTCGGACCTGTAGCTATTTTTTGCGGAACAAAAATAACAGTTAATAAAATTTGTAGAACGATTTCTTCATCAGCAGAGCGAATCGATAACCTGTACCTACCAATAAACTCATCTTCTAAAGACGAAATAACAAAAATTGCACAGCTGTCAGCATTACATTTAGGTGAGGATTCTGTTCTTACCAAAGCAATATCGCTGGGTATATTACCTCACAGTGCTAGCGTTCCTAATGGCCTTAGATTATCTGTTGAATACGCCATGGAGCAAGGCTTAGGTCGTTGTGTTGTTTGTACTTCTACTTTAGCCCAGGGCGTAAATTTACCTATTAAATACTTGATTGTTTCTGGTGTATTTCAAGGACAAAAGCGTATTTCAACACGTGACTTCCATAATTTATTAGGTAGGGCTGGTCGCTCAGGGAAACATACTGAAGGTAGCGTTATTTTTACAGATACAGAGTTATTTGATAAAAGACACTCTACTCAAAGGTGGCAGTGGGGTAACATGCAGGCCATGTTAGATCCTGCACAGTCTGAACATTGTTCAAGTAGTTTATTAAATTTAGTAAAACCTTTTGATAATAATCCCTTTAAGCTCGATCCCATTAAGTTTATCCAAGATCCAGACAAGTATATTCAGTTATGTATTAAAGCAGCAAGAGGGCAAGATATATCTGATTTATTACGTCAAATGGACTTAAGAAAAAGTTACTTTAAAAATATCGAAAGCTACCTATTAGCTAACTCTTCAGATGTAAGTGACTTAGAGGACGAACATATATTTGAACTTTGCTCAAACACGTTAGCTTTTTCATTAGCGGATAATAATGAAAAAGAAAGATTACAGTCCGTTTTTACTATTGCTGCATCTGCAGTAAATGCTGTTGAACCAGGTAGTCGTGTTGTTTTTGGCAAAGCATTATTAGGTGTTTATGAGCTAACCCAAATAGAAAGTTGGATTAATGAGCACGTTGAACTTTTGTCTAACGAATATTCGATAGAACAATGGCTCGATTTACTATGGCCATTAGTAAGGGATATTGTTCAAAATAAAAAACTGGATAAATTAGTTGGTGAAAATGCAGATATATTCATAGCAAAGCAATGGATTAACGGGCAAAGCTATATCGATATATTGAAGGAAGCAAATGAGCAAGGGTATAAGTTCACTGCAGGTACCCAGGAACGGGTTTTAAATATCGATAATATTTTGGATATTTGTGACGGCACTTTGGGTTATGACGTAATGCTGGTAATTGGGGCGATAGCGGACCTAATGGAAAATTTACAAAATTTAGTTGAACAGGCTGAAATAGTGCGAAGTTTGCAGCGTTCAATGAAACTTGGTTTATCAATGAATGTTGAACATTGGCTTTATTCAAAAGGACTAGCTGACAGGATCGTTTGTAGACACCTAAATAATCTTATTGTAGAGAATGGTGACGAGAACAACATAGGTGATGGCTTCTTTGAACTAGCAAAAGTATATATTGAACCTGCTGTAGGTGAGTTCCCATCAATATTTAAGAAAACGGTTTATCCATCATAAGTTGAACATATGACTAGAAAAAAGCGAACTTTAGCCATTCATATGGATCCTCGGAATTATCACGAGTTTGATGGTATTGCTATGGACTTTAACTCCCAAAAGGTAAATGGAGTTAAAGGGGATAAGCATTATCCATTGATTGGAGAGGCGCGACTTGAGTTTACTCGAGAACGAGATAACAAAGGCCCTAAAATGCTACACACCAGTAGCAGCCCTAATAATGATACTTGGTTTAGCACCAATCATCAGCTATTAGCTTATGACCATCTTATTGCTGTAGATACTAATACGAACAACCTCAATGGTTCAAATGTATCGATCACTGCTGCATACCACCTTATTCCTGAAAAGCATGAAAAAGGTTTGGCTCACTGCCGAGCCGCGGTCATTACACTTTTAGAATTATGGAATTTTGCAAAAAAGCAGGAAAACCTGGGGTGGTATCAAGTTCTCAATGCAATCGAAGCAAATCCTAATAGTTTTAGGGGCAAAATTGGCCTTATTGTTGATTCTGATTTAGGTGAACATCAAGCCTTTAATAGTCGAGAAAAGCCAATATTTGGAGATTATTATTTACCTGACAATGTGACTATTATTTATGGGAGTGATAAAGGCGGAGCAGAACACCTTTCGACCAAGATGATTAAATATTGTCATGACCTAGCTTCTGACTTATACAAAAAACAAAATTTATTATTAAATATAGAAGGGCTTAATGAAGCTGTTGATGGTTTGTATACACACTTTAGGCAGTGGGATACAGAAAATATGGATTTGAGATCGTTCTGTAAGTAGCAATAATTTTTAATTACTTTCGAGATAAAAATGGATATAACAACTAGCTGGATAACACCACCAAACCAAATTACCGGTTTAGATCATTTAGGCGTACAAGCTCCTTGTATTAATATCTATGCTCAACTATTGCCAGGTATAACTAACGTTACAGATAGAGCGCGTTATTACAGTTTCTACCCTTGGTTACTTATGGCAATGGCAGAAGTAGGATACAAATATGGTGATGATTTTATTAATGACTTTAGAAGCGCGGATGTACTTTTTACATTAATATGCTTACGTCATCAAAATGTTTGTAACGATGGAAACCACCATGCAAATGCTGCTGTTGGATCAATCACACTATCTAAAGCATTATTGTCTTTAAATAATAAAGAAAACATCAAGCTATCAAGTTTTTCTTCTAGGGAGGTGAGCTCGGACCGTTATTTTAAGAACAAGTTAGGTGGATTAGGCCAATACTATATAGGTGTCCTACGTAGTCTTAAATTGATGGAAGGTAATGCTAAGAAAGGGGTTAAAGCAGTTAAAAATATTGGTGGTAAGCTAGCGAGTAGCTTTGCCAACAACTTACCGGTTGAAAAGTTTTTATCCGTTGTAAAAGCAGACGAAGTTACACTTGATGATCTTGACGAGTTGTACGGATTTTGTTTATGTCAGTTGAATGAAAATACTCATGAACAGAATGCAATGGTTGAGTTGTTCTCTGGGACTGGGGCTTTTAAAGGTCAAAATAAAATGGCCGAGAATGACGCCATTATGCGACATCAAAGCCTAGCTTATATGTTACAGCTTGCGAGCATTGCTAGTGATGATGAATTGACTTTTGATGTAGATACTTTCCGTGCATTAACTTATTGCCGTGCTATTAACGACGAGCAATTGTTAACTTTGAATATTTCATTAGACACGGTTGTAGATGGTTGGGCCTCTTATCAGCAAAATGAGCTGTTATCTATGTCGTTACAGGGCATATTTTTTACTTGCTTAAAAAGTTATGAATTATCAGGGCTGACATTCACAAATGTAGAAGATTTAGTTGCATGGTTTTGGACTAAAGGAGCTGGGCATATAGCATTATCTAAGTTTGATGGTATAAGTAATTATGAGGATTTACAAAGAAAATTATTAGAACAGATGCCAGATTTTAGTGAGTGGCAAGCAAAAAACCATGAAATTCAAAGTATGTTTCAGCTGCGTGACCTTAGCAAACAAAATGGCTTAGATAACACCCAACTTGCTGAAATAGTAATGCACGCACTTCGAATATTTTCTGCTCTATCAGGCCGTAAAGTTAACAGCTCAGGTTATTCTGAACACCTATTTTTCCCAAAAGGTTATTTTGAATATTACCCTGTCAATTTGAATAGTTTTTTAGGTGTCCTGGGTAGTGAGTCTGGTGACTGGATTGATCTACCAATACACGATTGTCTGAGTAAAGTAGTTAGCGAGTGGTGTTTGAATTCGCACCTTAGAGTTGCTCTACGTAAGTTGCGTCAGCAGTCACAGTCTACTTTTCGTTTTATGCCGACAGATCATGGATTGCGTATTATTAGCATACCTAAGCCAGCACATACCCAACCACGTTTTACACAAGCTCGGGCAATATTAAAAGATATTGGACTCTTATCAACAGATGCTGCAGGATCTTTGAGGCCTACAGATAAAGCTGTTCAGTTGATTAATAGCGATAATAAGTCGTGATGATGGAAAATGTTTCGCTATTTAAGGAGTTAAAATCAGGTGGTTATGAAAGCTCACTTATAACTACATTCAACGCATACTTTCCCTTTTATGAAGATGTGTTGTTACGGAGACTTCGTAGCTCAGGGGTTCAGAAAAATACCATATTAATTGATGAAACTATGTGTTCACAGGCAATGGAAGAAGCTTACCCAGTATTAGCAGGCCGACATTATACCCTTGCACCGATGGCTTGCTCTAAAGCATTTCATCCTAAGGTTGTACTTTTGCTAGGAAAAAAGAAAGGTTTATTGGCAGTGGGAAGTCATAATTTAACTTTTTCAGGCTATGGCTTTAATGCTGAACTTACGAACCTAATTCGTTTCGACTCAAATTCAGATCAAGATACGGTTCATTTATTTTGGACCGCATGGCTTGCAATACAAACCTGGTTAAAGGATTACGGAAGTAAAATTCCAGGAGCAACAATTAAGTCTATAAATGCCACTATTGAAGGTATTGATTGGCTTAAGCCTATTGAGATTAATGGTAATCAAGAGCTTCAATTTATTTATTCGAGTCGTTCTACCGCTTCATTATGGTCTCAAGTTTTACCATTAGTACCCAAACAGCCTGAACAATGTCATGTTATTGGTGCATTTTTTGATAATCAGTTAAGTTTCATTAATTCTATTAAGGACGATATAAGACCTAAAACTATGTTTGTAGGTGTGCAACCAACGTTGGTGCACGGGCCTGATATTCTATTAAATATGAGAGGCGTTTCATTAGTTAATAGTGACGTTTTGCTTTTAGGGAATGAGAATAATAAGTACATACATGCAAAAGCAATCTACTTCAAAGGTGAAACAGACAACGCATTAATTGTAGGAAGTGCCAATCCTAGTTCTCCCGCATGGATTCAAGAAGGAAGCAAATGTAATGCTGAAGCAGTATTAGTTAGAATAGATATAAACGTCCCAAGTACTGCTAGTTATCTTGGTTTTGACGCTCTTTTAAATGCGCCACAGGTAGATGAAATATTAACAGAAAGTAGAACATCAAGTGATGTTGTTCAAACTGGCGTATCCAAAGTCATTGTTGGGTATATACAAGGTGAAAAGCTTATAATTGACTTGCCTGTGAAGTTTGTTAATTCAACTCTTTGTTTAGAAAATAACATGGAAGAGGTTATTGATAAATTCCCTATTAATTCGGACCAAGATCGAATTGAAATAAAGGTAGATGCCTCCATTCGAAGTACTCTGGTAAAAGCTTCTATTTGGGAAGGGGATTTACGTAAGGGGATAATATTAATTTTTCTCGTGGATGAAATCGATTTCATCGCAGCTAAAGGAACTAAGAAGAAATTTCGCGACGCTTTAGGTAGCCTGGGCACTGATTCCCCAGAGTTAAAGGTTCTATTTAATTGCCTTGATAAAATAATTTTTGATAATAAGCCTGAATTACTAAAAAACCGAACACTCGAAGCTAAGGGTAGTGACAAAGACCAAAAAAATGAAGGCAACAGCTTAGTCGTTGAATGGTTAGAGGGCTCCAATACTATAAAAAGTAAAAGTAAGCGCTTGAAAGTTTCAGATGATTTAACAACCTTATTAGATGCTTTTGTATATCGATTAGGTATGAATGTAATAGAGACTTCTGTTTTTAACGGCGAAGATAAATTTGGTAGAAATGAAGAGGAGCTAATTGGATCGGACGATGATGAGGAAGAAGATTTACCAGTGGATAATTCAGTCAATGATGGATTATCTGACGAACAAAAACTTATAGTCTGCCATCGAAGAGTGAATACGATAGTGAACAAAATGTGTGTCCGTTTGAAGGTTTTAAAGGAAAAGGAAATAACTCATTTAGAACTATTACCAGCACTATTGGCTGTTATGTCATTACTTAAAGAATTAAACCAACGAAGTCGAGATTTTGACTGGGTTAATGAAGAATTTATGATTTTGCCATTGGATGCAACCAAAAAGCTTTTCTCAAATATTTGCGAATATTGGTGGGGGAGTAATTATGGGCTATCTCATAAAACTGAAGGCAATAATGACATTCTTGAAGAAGTGGATGAGCTTGTGCGATTGAGAGGCTTATTTGTTTGGTTGGGGTGGTATGTAGGCCTAGTATATAAACCTAAAATCACCTTTTGGGAAGAGAAAAAAGATCGAAACTCTAGGTTGTGGATGAACTCTGCATATACGCTAATAGCGCAATTGGTGGTGAGTGACGAACTTATAGAAGAAGAAGCTTCAATCATTTGTGCTTCTGAAAATGATGATTGTCTTAAATGGTTTTCTGAGCTAGTTAAATTTGGGGTGGAACTTAAGCATCTTTATCAAAGTGTTCACAATGACAAAGCCAACTTAGCAAGGCCAACAGATAATACCTGGGTGCTACATGAGGATGATGCTTTTATAGGTGTACGTTTTTGTCACGTTGCAGATGATAAATACGTACAAATGCCATCGGTGGCAAAAGAAGGTGAATTTAAACGATTTGTCGTAGATAAACTATTGTCTTGCCCTTAAATTTCCTGAACCAATATAACTGAACGAGAACTTTATTTAATGTAGCTCCACAATTGATGAAGCTACATTATCATTACTAGTCAGCAGTGTCAGAATTAGTCACTTCGAAGTAAATACCTGTAATATCCCCAGCCTTTTTATAATGTTGATTAGCTCTATTTATATTTGAATCTGTAAGTTCTCGTTTTACGACACGCTTCGGTTTCAATATGAGTTCGAGTTTCTCGGTTAAGCTTAATTTGTTATTCATTAGTAGTCTCCTTCCGGTTTAAAGTTTTTTAAAAATATTAATTTTAGACCCTCTTTAGAATCGTAATCGTCAGGTTCATCTGGTTCAGCAAGCTCATCAAGGGCATCGCTCAGGTTAGCCTTAGCTTCAAATATACCGTTAAACTCTCTGGCCCAATTTAGAAACTGGCTGATGCTATCAACTTGGTCATCATGAGTAACAGCATCAGGAAAACCAGCACATTCTTTAAGAAAATCCTCAAGCCATGGGGCTTCTTGAGGGATAGATACTTTCCCCGTTTCAATTGATGCAGTGCAAGCCTCCATTCTAGATATTTTGTCAATCCTTGGAATTACAGGTTTTATATTTAGCTTAGTCTCAACAGTTAGGTCCTGAATTAAGCACGAACCAAGGTTTGTATCTTCAATTAATACATAATCTGCATTAGATCCTTGCGCTGCCAATAACACTTCTTTTTTCATTTTTGGGTACAGGAGCTTTCCTCGAATAACATTTAATAAATAATACGCATTAAAACGGTATAGCCATATGGTTCCGACGGTATAGTCATTCTTGGGGCCCGTTTTGGTTGCTGTATCCCAAGAATTAATAATGACATCACCATCGACAAATTTTGGCGGATTGGTATATCGCTTAAATTTATCTATAGGGATAATATTACCGGTAGCAGGAATAGGTGACTGCTGATATTGAGCCGAAAAGTTTGGAGTACCCATACTTTCTTTTTGTGCTTTTAGAGCATCAGCGCCAAGCATGGCAGGAAATAAGTAATCCCCTTTATTAAAAGTATGAGTTACCCCATTACCTATAGGAATATTTAAAGTCTCTGTCGCAATAGCCGGTAGTACTAAATGATTATTTTTCCATATGTCGCCTTTTTCTAATAGGTGGCCTGTAAGATCGTCAGTGTGTAGCCTTTGCTGCACAGCTATGATTACACCGGTATTTAGGTTGTTGAGCCTCGTCTGTAAGGTATTATCGAACCACTGTTTAGCTGAATCTCTTCTAGCAGCTGACTCGCCATCTATGCCCTTGTTTATATCATCTAATATTATCAAATCAGCACCACGTCCGGTAAGCGCTCCTCCAATTGAAATAGCTAATCGATAACCTCCCATAGTTGTTGTTATTTCACTCGCTGAATTTTTCATTGAACTTAACTTACACTCAGGAAAAACGCCTTTAAACCAATTAGTTTTAATTATCCGTCTGCACATATTATTGAAATTTTCTGCAAGATCCTGTGTATGGCTTACCGCAATTATTTTTGTAGAAGGGGTATTACCAAGAACAAATAAGCTATATGCAACAGAGATAATTATGCTTTTTGCTGTTCTAGGCGGTAGGTTTATCAATAATCGAGTGTTTTCTCCTTCGTAACATTGTTCAAGTTGGTAGCTAATGGCTTCTAAATGCCAATTTTTAGTAATTTCTTTCCCTTCAAGTTCAGAGAAAACTTTCTCTAAGAAAATCATGAAATCACTTCTTAAAAGCGCGTGTAGTAAAATTGAATCATACATATTTATTTTTCCTATGAGAGGCCTTTACGGGCCAAAAAACTATTGATTAAAGCTTGGTCTGAAGATGAAAGTGGTTTGTTGTTTTCAATATCTTCTGCTTCATCATTTAATAGACGTTCGATCATTTTTATGAGTGTACTCATTGCTCGAACATCTCCCTTTAATGCTTTTGTTGATAGTGCTTTAATTAAGGCCCGCTGTTTTGTTAATGTAATATGTGTTCCGCCTTCAACAACGTTAATGGTTGAAGAAAGCTCTTCTTGTAGGTCAGTTTTCAAGTTTTTTGTTCCTTTCGACCTGCCTTGTGGATTACCTGAAACACCTTTTTGAAATTGACCTGATTTAGGTGGTTTTTTATAGCCCACATCGTATTCGTTATTACTCATTGAACGAATCCTCTTCATATTCCTGTGACCGGATTTTAATTAGTTCCTCGTAAGTAAGACCCGTTTCTTTATGTATGATAGATTCATCAGATATAGACTGAAAACGCTTGATAGCAACATCGATATATTTAGGTTCTATCTCAACACCAATACAAATACGGTTTGTTTTCTCGGCTGCAATTAATGTCGTACCAGACCCTAGGAAACCATCAAGAACAAGTTCACCGGGATTTGATGCATCTAATAAGATGTCAGCAATCATTTCAGTGTTTTTAACAGTCGGATGGAACGCGAGTAATTCATCTCGTTCACTACTAAAGGTATTCATGCCAGAGTAAGTCCAAATATTTGAACGATTCCTTCCAAATTTACCTAGTTGAATATTGTTGGTATGGGACTCAGTTCCTTTCTTAAATACGCAGCACATCTCATGCTGGCTGCGGTAGAGACTGCCCATACCAGCATTTGTTTTAGACCACACACAAATGTTTAGACGCTTATCGTAAACAACATCCCCAGCATCAAGCATCTCCTTGAGGTGGTGGTGATCCATAAAATGATAGTGAATAGAACCTTCTTTGCTAACCATGAAGCTTGATTGAAACCAAGCCGTTAAAAATTCAGTGAATTCAGTTGTAGACATTTCGCCACTGGCCATTGCAAACTCATCGTGAGTACTGTTTTGGGCAAGCACATGGCCATTTATTGCGAGATTATATGGCGGATCTGAAACAACAATATCAACTAGCTTTTCATCGATATGACTACTTATTAACAAAGAGTCTCTGCTATCTCCGCAAATAATAGTGTGTCTACCAACTAGAAATATATCCCCTAGCCGTAAATAAGTGGTACTGGCTGGGGCTGGTATCGAATCTTCGTCCGAAAGGCTTTGTTCATCGTCTAGAATTAGCATTTCTATTTCAGGTAATTCAAATGCTGTTAACGAGAGGTCAAAGCCAAGTTCTTGTAAATCTAAAAGCTCTAGTTTTAGCGCTTCTGTATCCCAAGATGAACCTTCCACTATTTTATTATCAGCAATACGAAACGCTTTTATTTGAGCTGGAGTTAAATGGGCTACTTGAATCGTTGGGATATCTTTCGAACCAAGTTTTTTGGCGGCAAGTAGCCTTGCTTCACCGGCGATTACTTCTTGTCTTTCACTATCTATAAGAATTGGCGTAAGAAAACCAAACTCACTAATAAGTTTTGCGAGCTTGGTTATTTTTTCTTTTGAGTGATTTCTTAGGTTTTTACTATATGGAATTAACTTTTCAGTTGAGATGTTTTCTATTTGTAATTTAGTCATTATTATTTCCTCGATTAAAAAAATGAGTGTTTAAGCTTTTCTTTAAGCACGGTAGAAGGGCTAACAGAGGAAATAACGCTGATTTGAAGTTAAATTTTTTGAATGTTTTCATTTTTGTTTCCTTGTGGGTTTTGCCTTATTGGCATAGGAAACTCTGTTTAACTTTGTTTAGAACCCTTTTTATTTAATTTTTAATGACCAATAATGACTAAATAGTAAAGTTGTCTGTTAAAGTTTTAAATCCTTATGGATATAAAAAAGGACTTTAAATGATTTTTAGATTAGGTTTTGGAGCACTTTTTATTTGGCAAATATCGTATATCCCGATGAGTGTGTTGATATTGGTAATGCTATCTTAAATACAGAATTTAGAGTAAATATTAATATCTATGAAGTACCAACAGATATAAATTCTTGGGAAATAAAAGCTGAAGAGTGAAGTCAAAAAAATAAATTATGCCTGCGGGTACTATACCTGATGCATCTACAATCGTTGTAGGAATCCTCATATAGTTAATTAATTTAGGGTAAACCCCCGGCTCTGCCGGGGAGACTCGCATAGGTTTTACCTACACCGTGGTGCAGGTATCTTCGTATCTCGACCAAAAGAACGAGGAAACAACCTATGCGAGATTATAAAAGTTTGTCCCATACAAGGGATTGTAAATACCATATTGTATTTATTCCAAAGAAAAGACGAAAATTGATATTTGGCTTGATCAGAAAACACCTTGGCGAGGTTTTTCATGATTTGGCACAACGAAAAGGCGTTGTGATTGAGGAGGGACATTTAATGAAAGATCATGTTCATATGTGTGTCAGTATCCCGCCCAAATTAGCCGTTTAAAATGTTGTGGGCTATTTGAAAGGAAAAAGTGCCATTTCAATAGCAAGGAACTTCAAAGGAAAGCAAAAAAACTTTACAGGAGAAGCGTTTTGGGCAAGAGGTTATTTTGTCTCGACTGTAGGGCTTGATGAATAAATGGTCAGGGAATATATTCGAAATCAAGAAAAAAATGATGTTGAAAGAGATCAACTGAAGTTTGGTATTTGACGCCTTGGGCGTTTACTTTAGCCCTTTTAGGGCGTCATCAAATATGCCACCGGCTTTGCCGGAGGTCATTTAACGAATGTTTTTATTATGTGAGTTTTTCCTGTTCCACTACCGGCACTAATAAGCAAGCTCTACCAATTCTTTAGGCGAAAAGCGCGGCGTGCTTGGCTGTAGCTTATCTAATTTTTGTTCTATTTCGTCATTCTTACTTTGAGCAGGCCCATGTTCAAATAATATACTTTCATTAAAATCAGGTAGTTGATATAACTTTTGTCTTGTTAATTAACTGGTTAATTTCATTTGAGTTAATTTCAGAACAAGTTGAAAATTGTTTTTTTTCATTGTCAAAAACTTCAGATATAGCAACTATTTGTAAGTGAGAAAGACTACTTAGAGAGTCTAGAATTTGTCTTTTTTCTTGTAAGCATAATGATAGAGAACTAGATAACGTTATTAAAAATTCTTGCTCATTTATATTGATGCTTTTGTCGAATGTTACTTTCTTTTTTAGTTTCTTATGTGTCATAAATAAATCCTTATTCTAATCGTAGTGGTTTTGGGATAAAAAATTGTCTAGGCTAAAGCATGTTTTCTAACATTTTTGACCTTCGCCATTTCCGTTTTAAACGCATTTGTTTTTGGAAGTTTTTACGATCTTTTTTTAATCTTTGTTGCCGTACAGCAGCCGTTAAAATTAATTTATTTTCTGAATTAAGAACCACATAGAGTTTTTTTACTTTATCTATAAGTTTCTTTGGGGTTTTGATTGCCTGCAGTTGTTTTATAGATTTCTTATTTAGTGACAATATCTTACAGCCGTTATGGTATTGTGTGATTCCAAACTTTATTAGTATATTGATCATAACCTTAGTGATACCACGCTGGCTCATTCTAACTTGTGCATGCTTACTTAATTCCATTGTTATTCCTCGTTGTGAAATATCAAAAAGTGTAATGCTGGGAATTATGTTTTGTTATGAAAGAGGGGAGTCTTGTGATTGTTTTGAAATCCCAGCATATGAATAACCGAGGGATACATTATTTAACAGGTGGAGATTTAATGACTAATAAAGCAAAAAAATTATCAATTCAGGGAGAGAATATAAACAAGCTGAACTTGGGGTTTGCCTTACTATTTCTATTGGCTGGTAGCTTACAGCAGTTCTTAACCGTACATTTTGGAACAATAGGCAAGCCAGACTTAGGATTTAAGCTATTACTAACTTTATATGTTGTGGTTTTTATAACTAATTGCTTTGTGCATAAAATAATGAACGTGCTAGGTGAGAGAAACTCGTTAGTATTCTCAACTGTTTGCTACCTTTGTGCCGGTTTTGCAAGTTGTCAGCAATCTGAAATATTTTTGTATTTGTCATTTGTCATTTGTCGTTATGGGTATTGGGTGTGCGCTAATATGGAACACGCAAAACTTAGTACTAATCGATAACTCCGAAAAAGATTCGTTAGGGAATAATGCTGGCTTGTTTAACTTGTATGTTTGGACAGGCTGCTTCGTTGGAATTATGCTTTTTGGATTGGCACTTAAGTTCTACTCATTTGAGCAAGTAGTCATTATATTTACGTTGATGGCAGCTAGCTCAATTGTCTTTTTTGGAAAGATTAAGAACTCATCTACCGCGTCGGTTAAAGTTGAAAGCCTGAGAACAGTTTTTCAGAACAAAAGCTACTTGCTAGCTGCAACAGTTAGTGCGAAGAGTTACTTTTTATATGGTATCGCAATTTCTTTTTTGCCTTTTATTACCAACAACGCATATGACGACACCTTTGTTGTTGCGATAATTTCATTAACTTTCTTTATTTCCCAAGCACTTTGTTCAAAACCTTGTGGAGCATCAATCAATAAATTTGGTGCACCGGCCATTTCAATAATAGGAACGGTAGCTGCGTTATCAGGTTTTAGCATACTGATTTTTAGCTTGCATTGGAGTGTTTTAACTATGTCAGCATTACTTTTAGGTATATCTTCTGCGATGTTAATACCGGTAACTATGGTGCTACCAAAAGTGATTGCGCCTGTTCACGAGCAGGCCGCGGTAATACGCTTATTTATGTTTGCTAAATACTCAGGGATCCTTGCTGCTATTGCACTTAGTACATGGGGTAGTATTCATGATGTCTTAGTATCATCCATTCTTATTAGCATTCTATTTTTATTTATTTTGAATCAGTTAAAGAAAAGCTTTCTACAGGGGGAGCAAGTAAGTATTGCCTAGCAAAGTAGCTAGTCAATTCATAATCCCAGCATCTATACATTTGAAACTAATAAACTAAGAAAGGTTAAAAATGAAAAAGATTATTAAAGTAGGATTTTTAGTATTTAGTATTATTGCGACAAACAGTTTAGCGGGGGCATCGAACCATACTACCCAAGTGATCAAAGGTTACGATTTTCAAGGTAATGGCTGGCAAAGCAATTTAGATTGCTTTGATGATACATTTCATAATGATCAACTAGCCGATATATCATTGTTGCCGGAAAAAGGGTTAGATAAGGCAATATACAACCAGCTTTCTAATATTGAGCGTAAATTGTTAAATGGAACGCTTAATGATGAAGGTAAAAGTGAACTTCAACAAAAAGTTGAGGTATTAGAAGAGGTTCAAAAAAGGTTAACTAAAGCTAATCAGAATATCTATCTATCGGGCCTTAAGTATAAAAGACTCGCAGGTGAAGATGGATGTGGAAATGTATTACTAACAGGTTACTTTACGCCAACCCTTAAATTGAAAAGACAGCCAGATAAAGCATTTCGCTACCCGATATATGCAAAGCCGTTAACTTGGCCTAAGAACAAAGTTCTCAGTCGAGAAGAGATTGATGATCATAAAGGATTAGCAGGTTTAGGGTTAGAAATTGGGTATAGTGATTCTTTGTTAGACAATTATTTCGTTCATGTACAAGGCTCTACCTATGCTCACTTCATTGATACTAATGAGTATGTTACTTTGGCATTTGCAGGGAAAAATGGTAAAGAATACCAATCATTAGGTAAGTATTTAGTATCAAACGAGCATATTGAAAACAAGGATATTAGTTTACAGGCGATAAGACAGTTTTTTGATAAAGGGCCTGAGCGATTAGCTGAATTTTTAAATATTAATCCAAGTTATGTTTTTTTCAGTGAAGTTAAGTCTAAACCAATTACGAGTTCTGGCGTCCCTGTTGTTAACAATGTTACTGCTGCTGTTGACCCAAGTATTATTCCTCATGGTTCGATATTGTTGGTGGAGTTTCCTGTTATTAGTAACGATGGTAAGGTTAGCGGGCGAGAATTGCGCCTGTTAATAGCCAGCGATAGCGGCAGTGCAATTAAAGGTACGGGACATATTGATATTTATATGGGAAAAAATCAGCAACAAGCAGGTCTTTTGCATCATTACGGTCAAGTATGGGTGTTAGAAAATAAAGGCGAATTTAATAAAAAGGAATAAAAATGTCAGAGACGAATATTGGCAGATCTATTGAGTCTGAAGAACACTATTTAAATAAATCTTTTATTATTGTTGAAAATACTACAATGAGACCGGACTGGGGTGTAATTAAGAATAAGATACATACTGCATTAAGTGCACCTAGCTCTGACCCAAGCATAGATGAAAATAGCTCATTCGAAGAGTGGTTAACAGTCGCTGTTAATCACTATTCGCTTTTTGCTTCTAAAGGAAGTTTATCTCAAGAATGGATTGCTAAAAAAGCGATATCAGAGAATACAATTAATGAACATGATTCTGATATAGAAAAAGCTGAAAAGTTAGCTTTTATCGCGGCTGTTGAAAAATCTAACCGAAAAAAGCATAAAGTCTCAAGTAATGTAACGTCGCTAAATAAAAGTAAGAGTGATGGGATCAGTGAGCAACAAGATATTGATCAATCAACCATTGCTAGAGATGTAATTAAGTGGCTGTTGGGAGATTTTAGCGACCCAAGTATGATTGAGGGCTATGAAGAAGAGTTTGAAAAACGGGCTAAGGGATTAAGAAAGTTAAGAACGGATAAAAATAAATTCAGTACCAATAAAGTAGGGAGCTTACGAAGCTTTTATGATTGTCATCAATATTGGTTTTATCACATTAAGCCATACGAAGGCCTCGAAGGAACCAAAATAGTTATCCCCCCTAGGCCTGTTGAAAAAGGGTTTGGTATTAACCCCACAATCCTAGAGGGCATCCACCAACTTGATAAAATGCTCAATATTTTGCTTGTCATGTTACCTGATTTTGATTTTGCTTTTGTAAAACAGTTTATACCTAAAGAAAAGTTAAATGAGTTACTACTAAATAGTGAAAATGAACCACAAACCTTTGAAGAGTTTAAAAGTTTTATGGTGAATGAATTATTGGCTTATCGTGTCGAAAATAAATTCCACGAAGAATCTCAGCAGAATTTCTATCGCCAACTGACTTTCTTACGGTTGTCGATTCATTGGGTTAAAGATTATTGTGATACCGATTGGAAGAGTGCGTTACGTGCTGTGTATGAAGGCAAAATACGAGACTTGTTTAATGTACTGATAGAAGCATGCCTTGCAGGCGTAGAAATCAGGAAAAAAATAGCTAAGCAATTAATTGATTATAAAAACAATTATCTCGAAGAGCTATATAGCTCAGCTGGCGTTATTTTTAGTTTTCTCAAGGCTAATCACTTTTTACTTTCTCAAGAAAGTGAAGGTAAATTTCATAAAGACAGTTCTGAGTATACTAGAATACTTTTTCAAGTCATTAATATATCCAAGGCTAAAAGAAGTGAACAAGTAAGCAAACAAAAGAGCCAAAAAATAGATACATATAAACGCCTGCGGGAAAGCGCTCCACAGTTAAAGCGAGCGTTGGTTTTTGTATTTTATTATTCAGACATGGAAGCGCGATATCACCATTGGTTTACCAGCGAAGAGGAAAAGAGCAAAGCCATTCTGAATCGAGATAATAAGCTTAACTATGCAGATATCGAAACAGGTAATAGCAGTGTTGAACCTGATTATGATGATCCAGAGGTGGCTATGGAATTGTTCGATGGAGAGTCTGACGTAGATAGCGAAATTATTTCGACAATTAATAGCGACGAGCCGGAAACGGATCAGAGTAAAAAATCAGATATTGATAATACAGACATAAACTTTTCGCAGACAGGCTTCGATAGTAATTTTACCCTAAAACAAAAAGATGAAGATGAAGAGGATATAGTCCAAGCTATTCAATACTTACTGTTTTCTTTTGTAGATACCGATCAATCAATTCAACAACACAAAAATATTCTAGCTGTGCTTATTGCTTATCAACATGATCATAATCAAGGTGGTGATAGTGAACTCACTTATTATTTTGAAAAAGCAATTGACGCACAATTTCAATTATGTCAAATAGAACAACCATCAGAATTATCAGAAAGTATTGAACAAGTTTTGATTTTATTAGATAAAAATTATCCATTTAAGGGGTTCTCTACTTTAAAGGCAGATGTTATTGCCAAAATAAATAAAATCCCAGCACTAATAGAATCAGTAAAGCAAAGTTCTTAAGGAAGAAATATGAATAATACAACAGATGTATCACCTATTGGTCAAGCACTAGAAAGATATACATGCAATGAGTTGTCTAAAGAAGATATTATTTTGATTGGTCAATCTGAAAGCGCTAAAATGATTGCGACTATGTATGAAGCTAAGCGGCTAAGAGCCGCGAGCAAAACTTATCAATTTCAAATTACTCACTTAGCAGCTAGTACAGATGGGCAGAAAATTAAAGAGTACCGTGTTGACCATTACAATATTGATAAAGATGGAATACAAACATTAGTAAATAAGGATGCTTTTAAGATTGAAGTTGAGCAAACATCAGATGATGATGGTGACTATTTAGTAACTTGGAAGTTTGATGAGACTGATGGCTCAAGAACATTCATGAAAGGCTTATTTCAAGAATCATCAGTGCCACAAATTAAGCTATTTATAACTTCAGCAAAAAATACTTCAGCTCAAGTAACAGAATTGGCATCTACAGTTACACTTAAAATGAAGTCGAAGCATCGGTATGAAAGCTTTTGGGAGAACGACTGCCCGACTCCTGGGGATTTTAATGAACAGTGTAGTTTCCATATTGAGATAAGTAATGATTAATAATATTAGTGCTTGGCTACGTGAAATTTTTAACATGCCAGTTGATAATAAAGCAGATCAAAGTCTTGAGCTAAGCATTCCTCATTGTGAATTGTTAACGATAACAGTTAATTGGAAAAAAAACATTCTTAAACCTAATATGGCAAAGGCTTTCAGTATTGGTGTTAGTCAAGTATTTTTGCACCCATTTATGACTCAATCTGATTACAAAATTTGGTTAATAAAGGTTTTAAAAGTTGGAGGTGTTAACTTAAACGCTGAAGACTGCGATGTTAAAGTCATTAATAAACAAAGCGACTTAAAGCCTGTTAGCAATGTTATACCTAAGCTCATAAGATGTATTGCCGAATATGAAAAGCAAGAAGATATTCGTCAAAGTGCCGATCTGTTGATTCTATTTGGTCGATTAAGACGGGCAATATCCGAGGTAAAACTTGAAAGCCTTCTTGACGAAGAAAAACAACTTTATAATCGATTATTGGTAGGCTTTGATAATGAAATTGATCGATTACCTCAGTGGCTTGTGCAGTTTGAGGCGATAAAAAAAAGAACATGGAGTGAACACTAGCAATGGTTAAACATATCAGTATTGAGGTGCCGAATTGTGAAAATACTGACTGGCTCACCTTAACTTTTTCATCAAGCTTCACAATTGCCTCTGAGTATGAGCCTATTATTTTAGAGAGGGTGATAAAGTATCCCTTAGCAGAACAATTGGAGCAATATACCAAAGCAACAGTGGCTAAGTTAAGATCGGTATTTCATGCTCATCGTTGTGCATTTCAATTACTGTTGGCACCCTTTGGTCATAGCATTAGACAGCCTGAAGTATTATCGCCAAATATTGATGCTTATAATTTGGCACTATTGTTGGCTGATTTGCATTTTTCTAAGCATATAGAATTACAAGAGCATAGCGCACTAGAAGCTGGTTTTAGTTTTTCTAAAGGTCTTGTTGAGCTACCATCTAACCAGGTCGCTCCTTCAAATAAACAAACTAATAATAGCAATTTTATACGTTCGAGTATTGTTCATCGGTTAAATAATGCGAATCAAGTAAGTCATTATCAAGCTACTTTTTCAGATCAGCTGTTAAGACAGTTACAAGCTTTTATACCTCAAGAAAAATTTGAGTCATGTGTGTATTTTCCTCTTATCGATAATGCGGGTGGCACAGCCGATCAACTTAGCTTTATTAAAGTTTTATATGTGCCTGCAGATAAAAGTCAGTTGTCTATATTTGGTATTACCTGTGATTTTTCAAATGAAATACGAGAGCTTATCAGTGACAATATTAATCTTCGAATGCTAGTTCGTGGACAAGTGTTTATAGAATGCGGAGAAAGACCCGCTAAAGATCATAATAGTTGGGAGTTAGCGTTAGTAACGGCCTTGCAAATGGCTTTAGGATTATTACCTAGAGTAGATCGCCCCGTTATTTGCACCGGACAAGTTTCACCTAAAACGTGTGAAGGTGATAATGAACAACAAATTTTAATACAGCCATTAAAGCAAGCCAGAAAGTTAAACCCAGTAGGCGATACCGACAAAAAGTACAAACTCATTAAAACATTAAGCGAGAGCGCTACCACAAGTAGTGATTTATTGACCAGCCTTAACCAACCAGCAAAAGAAAAAAGCGCCTCTTGGTTGTTTTACTTGCCAGAAGAAAACTACTGCTCAGATAAAGCATTATATACTTCGGAACAAGTTGAAGTATTCCCAGTTGTTTTTTGGCATTTTGAAGAGTTATTGTCACTATAAAATACATGTGATTTTGCTTTACGAGCCCCAGATAAGTTACTTTGAAAAGCAAGGTTGGGCAGAAAATGAGATTGTGTTGTGTTTTTCACTCATATCTACTTGCGCAGGCTTATTGGCCTTGCTATTGTGATTTGCTGTTACATTTAGTAACAACCGGTAAATAATCAGCAATAAAAACAGCAGAATAACGCATTTAATGAGCGTCTTCGCATCATAATAAAAAAGGATATATCGTGGTTGGCAGTTCATTTAAAGGGAATGGTAATGATGTAAAGTTAATCAGCGATGACTTTTACTTTATTTTAGAGCGCAGGTTATCTAAATCTAAGAACGACGACGGTAGTGAAGTTTGGTTAGCAATTGATGAAGAGGCATTGCAGTCGCGATTAAAGAGTAGCCAACACGGCCGAGAAGACTTACTGCAACATCATCGTTTTGTGCTCAAATTTACGCCTAACCGTCCAGACTTATTAATTTACCATGATAATGAGTTTAATTTATTAGAAACAATTCAGTACCGCTTACCTTATAGTAAAAGCTTACCCTTAGTGCGCGGTGTGGTTGCCGCCGATACGTGTTTTACCCCGGATATTGATGCACAAACAGGGGAGCGGGATGAGTCAGACATTATTCCCAATAAAGCGTTTATTGTG
>Ga0105355_10001107_pt1 | contig 25166 bp, 11 predicted proteins | sample GOMGulsemesocosm_2_FD_83508 | JGI IMG/M metagenome (GOLD analysis project Ga0105355, IMG submission 83508) | Methane-oxidizing microbial communities from mesocosms in the Gulf of Mexico - GOM9C Gulf of Mexico | ecosystem: Environmental > Aquatic > Marine > Cold seeps | place: Gulf of Mexico...
GTAATCACTCCTGGACCGTCATCTTCCATAATCACCCATTCTTTTTTTCCATTGTTTTCTTCTGTTCGAATAAAAGAAACACCATCACTATCGGCAAACCAGCCTGGCTTGTCCGGAGATACAGACTCTCTGTTGTAACTACTTGTTTGTAAAGATTGATAGTTATCGTCCGTAAATTCTGTGATAACATCCCTATCTACCATTTCTTCTAACATACTAGTTAGTGTAATAGTATCATTCCTATTCGAAAAAGTACAGCTCACTATAAGAATGGTAACTATTAAAGCTATCATTGAAATACTTTTTGTGGAAAGTAAACTTTTAAACATGGTTATTTTTATTTGTTATTAATCTTAAAACCCAACACCTTTACTTCACCTGAACTCAACGTTATTTCAATGGTTTCACCATAAGCAACTTTTGAACCAATTAATTTTTCAGAAGTTTCTAAAGGCGAAGAGATTTCGTACTTATTGTCAGAATTTTGTACCCCGATGTATTCGTCTAATTTCAATACATACGTTTTACTTTTATCCGACGGATTGTGAAAAGAGGCATAACCTCCATCTTCATTCCAAGCAGTATAGCCATATACTTCATTTTTTTTAGGGTTTCCTCCGTGCATTCTAGAATATTTGAAATAAGGAAAAACCTTTTCAGCCCATTTGAGGCCTTTAGCCATCACATCCCAATCCTTTTCAGATAGTTTTTGAGTTTTAATGTATAATTCTATAAATCCTGTTCCTCTTGATAAATTCATCCATAAATATTCACTAAAAGCTTGTACACTTTCACCTGTCTTATTTTTTTTAGGCTCGTGGTTAAACACAGAATTTAAAGGAAACTGCGTTTTTTCAGTTTGCCAAGTATCATAATAAACACCATCTCTATATACCAATTCTTCAGTTCTATTACTTCCGCCAGCTGCATCTCCAGCATTAATCATCCAAACGGCATCGATGTGCATTAACCACCACGGACTTAAATAAGCCCCGTTTGATATGACCACATAAACAGCTGGATTTACTTTATGCTGATTCTGAAACAACTGCATTAACCGTTCTGTTCCTGCTACTAAATAATAAGTTTTTAATTCATCAAATTTTGGATCATTTAATCGTTTGTCATTCGCAGAAAATCCTTCAGTATTTAATTGTGGCATGTATGGTATACCATATTTCTTTCCGTTTAATTCAAACTCTCGGGTGTTTAAATGACCAAATACGCCATCTAATTTAAAGTAAGTCACTCCCTTTTTGGTTAAATCAATGATACGTTCTTCCAATAATTGCATGTATTTTGGACCAGCCATGGACATCCAATTATTCATGGTTTCAAAACCTTGTTCCTTGTATCTTTTTGCTGCTGGTTCTGCTCCAAATAAACATCCAGGACTCATCCATAGTCCTAAATTAGAATTTGCTTCTTGAACATTTGAAGTACTCGTGTTGAAGTTTAAATCAAATTTTTTATTTATTTTCCAAGTTTTGTCAGACCAATCAGCATTCACATCTTGCCAGCCATCATCAATCACATAGGCTTTTAAAGGAGTAACTCCTCTTTTAGTAACCAATTCGTTATGAATTTTAGCTACACTTTTTCCAAAACTTTCTTTATTAACATTAGGTCCAAAATCAAACCAGCTGTTGTACTGAACTTGTAGTCTAAGTGGGCGTATTCTAATTTGATCGATATATTTAAAAAATGTTTCTTGGAGTAAACCAGTATGATTTCCAACACCAATAACAGATTTATAAGAGGTATATACTTGGTTTTTTTCAATTGTATTTCCCCACTGATACCCACAATAGCCTTCATTTTGAGATACATAATTATAAGCTGCTGGAAATTCTATTCCCATAAACATCGCTGAATTATATGTATAAAGAGGTTGCCCTAGACCTGGTCGCCATTTTGCAACCCCTTGTGCTGTTATTTGCTTGTTTTTATAAGGTTGGTAAATATCATCCAAACCTAAGACTTCAACATCTATTCGTTCAAGTGTAATTGATTTCTGTGATGTAATTTTTAAATATTTTTTGATATAAAAGTCGTTCTTACCCAATTCATAAATCACTTCAACTTTGATTCCTTTAGCTTTATTTTTTAATAAAAATCCAAGTTTGTATTCGTCTTTAAAAGTTGTCTTTATAAACTTAAAATCTTTTGATGTTAAAATCTTATCCGAACCCTCAATATGTGTTCCTTTTGATATTCTTAATTTGAATTCTATATCGGTTGTAGGAATTAATGTTTTACCTAGTCTTTTATTTTCTATCTTGACAGTTTCAAAGTTACCAGATGTAGCAATTGTTCTACTGATAAACTTATTTTGAATGACGAAGTTTTCTGATTGTGCAAATACTGAACTAATTACTACTAAAAGCCCTAAAATCAATAAATAATGTTTTTTCATGTCTATTTTATAATAAGTGATGTATATACTTTTTCATATCTCTTTCCTAATTCTATATAAGCGTTTCTATTAAAATGAACATAACCATCTCCTTCCCAACGAAGTCCTGTGCTTTCAACAAAACCTGTATTTGATATTTTATCAGGTAAAGATCTAAGCGTTTTCCTTACAGTAATAATTCCTTGAGTGTGTTCTGGTGTTCTATCTATTCCATAAAAGTTCGCCAAATCCCCTACTACAAATGGCAGGTTTTCTATTTTAATATCAGTTCTTAGATCTTTTATTAGTTTATGTAATTTGGTTGCATATGAGTTCGCCAATTCTTCATTTACAGAGTCAGATTCTCCTTGATGCCATAACACTCCTTTTATAGTTCCACGTTTTTTTGCATATTCAATTCTTTCTAAAGCATTTTTATAAATTACTGTTCCTTTATTCAATTTTTCAATAGGAGCACCTCCCCAGGCACAGGGAATAAAACCGACTTTTACGCCAGGATGGTTTTTTAAATATTCTCTACCAAATTCAATTGCCAAACCAAATCTATCAGAATTATGAACTGCATGTAAAGGATGTTTAGCTTGTACCCATTTTATCTCTTCAGTCTCAGAATTAAATTTTGTTCCCCATTTACTCTTTTTTTGCCCTAATAAATTGAACATGTCTTTCTGTACAATAGTATCTCCATCAATAAGAGTTGCAAAACCAGCCATATTTGATTGCCCCATTAAAACAAAAATGTGAAAATTTTCATTAGAAATATTTGTTTGTGCACTTAGAGCAATCGTAATCCATAAAAACGAATATCTTAGAAATTTAACTAGCATAAGTTTATTGTAAATTATTTGTTGAAAATTTTATATTACAAGTATAGTATAATTCAAAAACGTATTCGACCTACTAGCTTAATTGAGACAACTGGACACTCTTTAAAGTGTCTCAATGCATAATGAGGCATATTCATCAGGTTTACACTAACCTTATTAAGTGCTAGAAAACAACTCACTACACAAAACAGCTGTTGTTTTATCGTTTTTTTAATTGACTATTAATTCACTAGAAACACTTAAATTATTTTTATCCTTTATGAATAAAAAGCCATAAACAACCCCCTCTTTTGGGTACCGGTTCTCTATTCGATCTTTAAAAATATTGGCTGGTATAGATTTCCAAATTCGTTTTTCATTACTATTCAACGTGTCTACAGAATAGTAAAAGTTCGCCTCAGTTAATTCAATTGCACTCGTATATTCATATACTAATTTTGTTTTTTTTCTTTCTACACTAATAATTTTTGCCAAAGGTGGCCCTTCCTTAAAAGAAGCATTAAAAAAAGCGGCAATTTCTTTAGGCTTCCATCCTTCTGGATGACTATGCCCCATACCTGGTGTTATCTTTATGTATCTGTTTTTTTCAGGAATCAATTTTATAGTTTTATCAAAGGGTTCAATATCGAAACAACCGTCCGTATTTCCAGTGATAAACAGGGTTGGACATTTGGAATAAATAAGATAGTTTTTAGGATCAATTTTATCCATCCAAAGTTCTCTTTCTTTTATTGGCAACTTGTCAAAATGTTTCTTATCTAATTCGATTTCATCATGAAAAGCTGTGCCATAAACAGAGGCGGCTATTTTAAAACGATTGTCTATACCTGACACGATGCACGTTTGAAAACCACCCCAACTTATACCAGTTACTGCCGTTTTATTTTTAGCTACCTCTGGGAAACTTAAAAGTAGGGAATGAGCTAAAATGGCAGTACTCGTAGTTCTGTACGCCCTCACAGCCTCTGGGCCATGTTTAATCGAATCATACATAGCTCCCAATTGTTCTTCTAAATTTTTGGGTGTTGCCCCACCATTTTCAGATAACCTTGTATTTCCATAATCGCACGTAATTGCCGCGTATCCTTCTTTTGCCCAAAGCTCCACCCATTCTTTGAGAGCAGGTTGCGCTCCTCCTGAAATCAAGACTACTCCTGGATATTTATTCCCTAGATTTTTACCTGTTTTTAATATATCTGGATTAGAATAATAGGTGAATACCTTTGTTTCTTCTCCTTTATAATCAACACCTTTAAATAGGATTTGTCTAACACTTGAAGTACTATCTAAATAGGTAAACTCAGGAGTTTTTTGTAATTCGTCTAAATCCCAGATCAACTCATTCGTTTTGATTAATGATTGGTTAATTCTTGGAATTCCAGAAAGCTCTTGACCAAAGGATGTTTGGACTAGAAGTAATAAAAAAATTGTGATTCTGACCATGAAAATGTTTTTATTCGATTACAAACCAGTTATACCAATTGGGTTTTACCACTACTTCAATTTCAATTTCGTATTCCCTATTTAATTCGTGGACTTTTGATACTCCTTCTTGTTCTCTTACAGATGCTTCTTTTGTTAATCCTGTATAATATAAGGGTATTTTAATTTTCTTTTTGATAATATTATCTGTTGGATTAAAGATCAATAAAAAACCTTTTTCTTTCAAGTTTGGATTTACATGCATCATATAATCTATGTCTCGTCCGTCAGCACGTCGTAAATGAATGATATCGCTTTCTAGAATATCACGATATTTCTTATACCAATCGACCATTCGTTTAACCATGACCTTGGTTTCTTCTGTATCATATAAACGAGGACCTCTTAATGCAGATTGTACACCTAAGCCAATATTACTCGCCAACATCATTTCGTAGTGATCCAAATGTTCGTTCAATGGTTCAATGGTCGCCGCTGCTCCTCCTCCATGGTATTGTGCTAGGGGAATAAAACTCCAACGCATAGATGGTGTACTTTCCCATGTGCCGTCGAATGCATTCTGACGTGTATGAATTAATTGATGTCTCCGAGGTAATGACCAATTGTTTTCACGATAACCAATGCCATTTTGATTAGAACCATTTAAATAGTAATAATCTGGAACACGCAAGTAAACCCCTTGCTCTTTACACCATTTATAAAAATCAGTCATTATTTTCCATTGCTTGTATTGAGAGTCTCCTAAATTTTTATGTCCCGGATGATCTTCAGATGCACAGACATCTCCTGGATAACTTCCGTCATGCGTAAATGTTTTAAACCCGGTTTCTGAGAACATTTTATACATTTTCCGAAAATAATCTTCTCCCCATTCACTTGCTAAACAAGGTGAGTTTCCAAAAGTGGCAAAACCACCCCGCTTTCCAGTTTTCGGATTGATGACATCATCTTTCTCGCTGATACTTCTAGAAGCCAGTAATGAATAAGTTCCAATTTTGATTCCTTTTGTATTCGCGTATTCAGCATATTTTTTCATTTGCTGATAGTTTTTGACACTCTCATTCTCTGGATTAAACCCACTTCCAAATGAAAAATTAACCATCTCGTAACCCAGTTCAGCAGCTTGATCTACCCCATTGGTATACTCGTCCCATTTAGAGCTTGTAATATGAAACATTAACGGATTTTCGGTGATCCAAGGTGCAACAGTGCGATACATTTTTCTTAAAGAAAGTCCGTTTCTTTCCTTGTCATAAGAATCATAGGGGAGCATAAATGTTTGGATTGATCTAAAAGATTCTCCCGATTTTACCTGGAGATTATATCCATATTTCGGATAAATCTTCATCACATTTGGAATATCCTGAACCCATGAAATTTGTGTGGTATAATCTTGGTCAGCTTCCCAATGAACCGACTGATTATTGGCTACTTTTACTTTTCCTGATGAAAATGCATAGTCTGTTTCAAAGTGAATACTGGGTTTTACTTTGAAATCTTCTCTGTTACGATATCCACCATAAGGATCGTGGTCGGCGATACCTAAATATTCTGAAACAATATTATCTATATCTATGGGGCTTTCAGAATTGTTTTGAATTGTAATCCATTTAGAAATTGTAGGTATTCCATCATATAGTTCATAGTTCACGGAAACAACAATTTTTTCGAGATCATTTAATTTTGCTTTAATCTTATCTAATTCGTTTTTGTCCAACCTGCTATAGACAGCAAAACTATTCATTTTTAAACGCACTAATTCTCCTGGCGATTGGTGATCTTCACCTGAGGAATTTTTTCCAAGCTTCCCAATGCGAACCGCAATAGGATCTTTTACAGTTTCACCAAAATCTATGGATTGATAGGTTTTCCATACGCCTCCTTTAGGTTTTGCTTCGCAATGCACTTTGTTCCCATCAATTCGCAATCTTAAAAACCATGTTTTACTAAAATCAACATTTTCCTTGCCTCCTGCTTTTGTGTTTTCTTTTTTACCGTCATAAACAGTAAATCGCCAAGCCCCAGTATTTTTCACCCCAGATTCATTTCCGGGTCTCATATTAAATTTTATCGTTTTTTCTTTCCAAATAAGAGATATACCCGGCCCCCACTGTCCACTTAAGTCTGTTCCGGCATCAATCGAAGTTTCAACCACCCCCACTCCTTTTGGTAAGGCATATTCACCAAAAACTGCGGTATTATTTGGCGTATATATTTCTCCTGGCTTTCCTTCATTGATAAAAGAACTTCTTTCATGAGCATCACTTGTTCTAACCTTCCAAACAGATTCTAAAGAAGTAAAATCATCATGAAAAATTTCTTGTCTTCCAATGTTACTTTCTTGTGAAAGTGCCAATAAATCTTCTGAAGATAAATCTCCAAGTTGGTAATCCATTTGAAGTTTTACCCCTTTAGGTGGCCATTCGGCATCAGGTGCATGATGACGTATTTCTTTCCATTCCAATCTTTTTACTGGTCTCCCAACTTTAAATCCTTTAAATTGAAAAGAAAGGGGATCGGCTTCTAAGGAATTTAGCCAATCAGGATAGAGAAAGGCAAGATTTGGTTGTCCTGTTAAACCTCCAATGTTTACTGTAAAACCATTTATACCAATAACCGCTTCAGGTTTAACGGCTCTAATAAATTCTTCGTCGTTACCCAATATCTTTAAACTCGTAGTCGCAGCATTTGGAGTAATTCTAAATGTTCGTGAGATAATACCATTTGATAGAACAATGGATTTCCCTTCATCTGCTTGTGAAATAGTTGCTTTGAAGTTTTGGTTATTAATTAGCCAATCTTGATTTTTTGAATTTGCATTTTCGCTGTATTTTTTTAAATCGCTTATTTTTTGAGCTTGAATATTTGAAAGTCCTATTAAAATAAATATAGAGACAATAAGATGGTTTAATTTATTTTGTTTGCTTAGATGTTGATTTTTTTTCATTTATTTAAAGTATTCTTTTAATTTTTATTTTCAGATTTTTCATTCCCTTAATTATATCACCAACCCAAACACCTTTTGATTTTTCAACGAAAAAAACATTCTCGGAAATAGGTTTTCCCTTATCCAAATAAAAAGTAATCGGGCCACTTTCTAACATAACAAAAGACAATTGCTCTTTGCTATATTTAATATCTTCAATAGCACTTGACGCATGGTATTTATCAGTTCTACCTACCAAAGACCAGCCATTAATAACTGGAGAAATCAAATATAATTTATCTCCGAAACCATCTATTTCAACCTGAAATTTATCTTGCATCAATGTCCCAGTACTCTTGTACCAATCGTACACAAACAAACCTTCGGAAGGAACTTTCCATCTACCCAGATAAGGCTGCATCATTCCTGTTGCATTCGCATAATCATTGGGAGTTATACTGCTTTTATAAGTTTGTCCTTCATTCCCGAAATTATAAACTACAATCGCTGCTGAATTATTAGATAAAGGAGCCACCACTTTATAAAGCGATTTTTCTTCAAACGATTTGAACAAATCATCTGGTAAAGGTGCCGCTGGAGCTAATGGGCGCAATAATCGTCCGTCTTTAAAACATAAAGGATCAATGTTTTCTGCTAAAAACGCTGTTGGATCATCTGATAAATATACAGGTCCACCAGAAATTGCTTTCGAAACGGCCATCATTCTACCGGCAAAAGCATCATTGGAATGAAACATATCGTGATCTCCCCAAGCGATTTGACCCAACCAAGGCATTGCAGCATAAGAGTGGTATAGATGTGCCTTTGCTTTTGCTTCATTCCCTACCTTGTAATCTTCACTACAACGTCCAGCAACACTTTCTCCAGAATAAAGCAACGTTACCGTTTGATGCCAGTTACAATTCATCAAATCTAAACCTGTGTTTTCAACTGCCTTGTGAAATTCTTTTGCCAAAATCACCGAAGCCTTAACCGGGTTATCAACTGCTTCTGAATTATTTTTAGGCAAACCGCCAATGGCCTCAGGATGTGTTGCTCCAGCATAGTAAGTAAGTGCATCGGTTTGAAAATCAATTTTCAGAAAATCAAAACCTTCAATCTTAGACGGACTTAACAAATAATTAAAAAAGTTTTCAGCTGATTTTTTACTGCCGGGTGATGGAAGTAAAATATTGGCCGCACTTGTGATCATATCCTTTTTAACACTTCCAATATCTCCAGGGATTTTAATTCCGTGATTATCTCCCAAATAGGCATACCAAATACCCATCCATTTAATTCTATCCTCCTTCTTTAATTTTGTCAATGCCGAAATTCCGTCTGGAAAATTTTCATTCGACTCAATAGATTGCCGATTGAAATGCCCATCATCCAAAAGGAAATAACGTACAGGAATTTCAGATTCATTCAGCTGATTAATTACCTGACTCATGTTTTCTTGCGTCACATTTAGATGAAATTGCTCCCACGAGCACCAACCTAAATATTCAAAAGGCTCAGGATATTTTTTTTGATAACGCAATTTTGTAGTACCTGTTAAATGTTCACTATCTAGGGTTTCTTTCCAAACCAACTGACAGGCTTCGTAAGCATTACCTGCAAAAGCCCATGCAAATAATGGAACATCACCTTCTATACTTTCTTTTCCATGAGTTCCTACTTTTAGCATTAGATTATCCTCCCTAGTATCGAACCAACTATAGGCTCTTTCATCAGCCAATGGAAGTATAGACAGATATTTATCATCAGAAAGTTTCAACAACAAAAATATTCCACCCTCATTTACTGTATTTAAAGAATCATTGGAAATAATTTCACCATAAACCCTGTTAGCGCCTGTTGGCCACCAATCTCCACTGTAATACACTCCCTTTTCGAAATGAGGTAATTTTAATTCGATGGCATCAAAAACTCCTAGGGAATCTGGTATTCCAACATAATCCGAATAGACTTCAACACCCGAACTTTTCATCTTTGATAGATCAAACTGTAACGCTTTCTTTTTATCACTACATGAAATTACAACCATTAAAATTGCAAAAAACAAAAATGAATTACTGACTTTTTTTATTTTCATATTACTCTTAAATATTAAATTCTGAATACAACCCAAAATCAGAAGCATTCAAATCTGCTTGATCATTAGATTCCTTTATGAGTCTTTTTCCAATCCTGATATTTTCGATTGAAATTTAACATCATCTATAAGGTTGTTCAGCTCAAAAGGATGCTTATGAGTTACAGTTCCCATTTTGCTAATAATTAGTTTGAAAACACCATAACAACGATGACTATTCCCTTTATAATTCCATTCACATTTAACATAGTTTCTTATTTGAGTTTAATTATTCAATTACATACCAATTGTACCAATTAGCCTTTACCTCAACCTCCATTTCGATAAAATATTTACGATCAAGATTGTATGTTTTAACCTTACCTCCTTGTTCTTTCACTTTGGCAACATCCGTTAATCCTGTATAATATAATGGTACTTTAATCGTTTTTTTTATCGTTTTATCCGTTGAATTATATACCATAAACATTCCTTTTTCCTTCAATTTTGGATTCACGTGCATCATATAATCTATACTACGCCCATCTGCTTTTTTAAGGTGTAAAATGTCACTCTCTAATATTCCTCTATATTTACGATACCAATCTGTCATTCTTTTTACCATAATTTTGGTAGATTCGGTATCATATAATCTCGGGCCACGTAGAACAGATTGGATACCCATTCCTAAATTACATGCCAACATCATTTCATAATGATCTAAATGTTCGTTCAACGGCTCAATAGTTGCAGCTGTACCACCACCATGATATTGGGCAAGTGGAATAAAACTCCAACGCATTGCAGGAGTACTCTCCCAAGTGCCATCAAATATATGTTGACGTGTATGAATTAATTGTTGACGTCTAGGTAAGGACCAATTTGCCTCACGATAACCAATAACAGATTGAGATTGTCCAGATAAATAATAATAATCAGGAATACGTAAATGAACACCATTGGCACGTGCGTCTTTATAAAAATCAGAAATCTTTTTCCATTGTTTGTATTGTGAATCCTCAAGGTTTATATGCCCTGGATGATCCGTAGATGCACAAACATCACCTGGGTAAGACCCATCGTGTGTAAAACTTAATAGATGATCTCCATCAAATAATTTTCTCATCTTTCCAAAATATTCATTACCCCATTCACTCTCTAAACAAGGTGAATTACCAAAATATGCAATACCACCCGGCTTTCCAGTTGCTGGATTTATAACATCATCTTTTTCACTAATTCTTCTTGATGCCAATAAGTTATAGGTTCCTAAACTAATTCCTTTTTCTTTGGCATATGCAACATATTTATCAATCAAAGCATAATTCTTGTCGCTCGTATTTTCTGCATTAAATCCACTTCCAAATGAAAAATTAATCATTTCATAACCAAGTTCAACACTTTGATTTACAGCGTTTTCAAACTCATCCCAACGATTTCTAGTTAAGTGAAATGTCATAGGATTATCAGCCACCCAAGGAGCAACTACCCTATACATCTTACGCAGTGCCAATCCTTGACGTTCTTTGTCAAAAGTATCATATGGTAATACAAACGTACGTATCGATTCCATCGATGCATTACCTTCAACAAAAACATGATATCCATACATTGGATATGTTTTAACCTGATTAGGAATATCTCTTGTAATCGAAATTTGAGTTTCATAACTCTGATCAGAACTCCAATGTACTCCATTACTATTAGATACTTTCGATTTTTGAGCGCCAAAAGCATAATCTGTTTCTAAATGAACATTTGGTGTAATTGCCAAATCAGGTCTTCCAAAATTCTTATTTGTAGGATCTAAATCTGTCAGGGCTAAATATTCTGATACGATATTATCTACTTTAATTGATTCATCAGAACTATTGAAAATTTCTACCCATTTAGACAACACAGGAATGCCATCGTACATCTCATAATTAACAGCTACTATAACCTGCTTAAGCGATTTTAGATTATCGTCTAATTTTTTTAATAAATCCTTTTTAACCTCAGAATAAGCTGTAAAACTATGCATCGTAAGTCTAACTATTTTACCAGGATCACTATAATCAACACCTTCTGCATTCCTTCCAAGTTTCCCTAATCTAACTGACAAAGGATCGTCTATTTCACTTTCTGATTTAATAGTATGAATCAATTTCCAAATACCAGCTTGTGGCTTGGCCTCACAATAAATTTGGTTGCCTTCTATTCTTAAACGCAATGTCCATGGCTTATCAAAAGAATAATTTAAAAACCCACCTGCTTCCATAATTTCACGTTTTCCATCAAAAACAATAAACTTAAAAGGTCTTGCGGCATCTCCTGCTTCTGTACCGTTTTGAATGGTAAACTTCACTGTTTTTTCTTTCCAAAGTAATCCAATTCCTGGCGCCCAACAACCACTATGATCTGTTCCAGCATCAACAACTGTTTCTACAACACGAACACCTTCTGGCAACTTTTGCTCAGCAAAAACAGCCGTATTCTTTGGTGTATAAATTTCACCTATTTTCCCTTCATTAGAAAAGGAACTACGTTCATGACTATCACTCGTGGTAATTTTCCATTCTTCGGACAAAGTCTTAAAGTCATCTGATAACAATTCTAATCTACCCGTGCTACTTTCTTGTGAGATTTTTAATATTTCTTCTGCGGAAACAGCCCTATTCAACGCGTATGTCATTTTAAGGTGAACTCCTTTTGGAGGCCACTCCACCTCTGATTTATCATAAGTGCTACGCTTCCATTCTGTACGTTTTTCTATATCCGAAATTTTAAAATCTTGCAATTGAAAAGAAAGTGGATTTATTTTTAGGGAATCTATCCATTCTGGAATTAGAAATGCTAGATTAGATTGACCTTCTAATCCTCCAACATTAATTACAAAATCATTTATCGTTATAATCGCCTCGGGCTTAACGGCTCTAATCAATTCTTCTTGATTGTATAGTTTTTTAAAACTAGTTGTTGCGACATTAGGTGTAATACGAAAAGTTCTCGAGATTAAACCATTAGACAAAATTAGATCCTTATCTCCATTTCTAAAAACCTTAGATGGAATACTCTCTTTCTCGAGCATCCAATCTTCGGCAGCACCATTTACATATTCATTCTTAGCTTCTGTCAATTTCAACACTTTATTCTTTAAGTCTTGTGCTAAAATAAATTGAAATGGTAATAAAAGAAGTATAGCTATTAATTGTTTTTTCATTATCTTTATTTCTCGTTTTTGTTACTTTTTTTGAAAAATCTATATTTTTAAGTGATTTTCCCTACGCTGTTTTTATTATTTCTAATAAAACTATTTTACATTACCATAACCCCGCATTCGCCTATTTTTAACATTATTATTCTTCTAATGTGTATTCAATTGGGGCAATGGTTCCATCTTCTCGAAATGACATTTTTTCAAAAGATGCAGATCTCCGATGGTATGAACCCTCATTTACATCACCCCGATGATAAAAGAAATACCATTCACCTTTAAACTCCACCACAGATGCATGATTGGGTGAGTCTGGTGAGTCTGGTGCTAATTCCCCCTTAAAAGTAGCGTATTGGGGTAATGGCGTATTTGCCATCCAATATTTAGTAACAGGACCTTTCCTCGCATGAAAATAATAAATACCATTACGTTTGAATACATGCACAGCTTCATCTACAGCGTGTTTATTTACAGTGTCTTTAGTCAGCTGCACCCAAGGACCGTCTAACTCAATCATATTATCCTTCAATTTTGCTCCCATTATATTTCTCCCCGGTTCACCAATATTTACCCCATCGCTGCCATAAATATAGGCTTGTCCATCATCATCAACAATAACGCATGGATCGAAGATGGTAGTAATCTTATCAGTTACAGCCTCTTCCCACGGACCAACAGGTGTGCGACTTTTCGCCACACCGATATGGGTTCTGTCATAGGGAAAGTAGAAATAGTACCAACCATCTTTGTAAGCTACATCTGGTGCATTCATTTGTCCATGAGCCCAGTCGTATTCTCTTGGTTTGAGCACTACACCATGATTGATCCATGTTTTCAAATCAGAAGATTCCAAAACAACATAATCTTGCATTGTTTTATAAGACACCGCCCCCTCAACATCTCTAGAACAATACACGTAAACCTTATCATTAAATACTTCTGCTGCAGGATCTGAAGCATAAATAAAGCCCGTATCTTTCTTATTTAAAATTGGATTTTGCGCATTTAAGCAACATACGAACATTAAAAAAAAAGAAATAATTATAATTTTTATAGTTGGTCTATTTTGTTTTATTATCATTTTATTCATTTGTTATTTTTTACTGAATTAGATTTAAACTTAAAGGGACATCATTCATTCCTTCAGATTTAGCAATCAATTTTATGTTGCCTATTGTTTTTCCTCCTTGAATAATAACCATCGCTTTTCCATTAAAAGCCATTCTTTGAGTTGCAGTATCTATCTCGGCTGTGGCTGGATTTCCATTACCTACACCCAATATTTTAGCATCGCCTTCAATTTCAAACTGTATTAAATTATTTGCTAAAGGAACCAAATTCCCTTTTTTGTCTACAACCTCAACTTTAACAATTACAACATCTTTACCCGTTGCTTTTAGTATCATTTTGTCAGAAATCACCTTTAATTTCGATGGCTTCCCTGCAGTTTTAATAATGTCTTCACTTACTTTTTCCCCTTTGGTATATCCAACAACTTTTAAATTTCCTGGGGTGTATTTAACACTCCATTGTAAAAAGCCATATTTAGGAACTTCTTTTGTTTCCAGTTCTTTTCCATTTAAAGATAATACGACTTTATCTGCATTACTAAAAACAAGAACATCGACATTCTTACCCTCATTACCTTCCCAATTCCAATGTTGTGCTATGTGCAAAACATTTTTTTTAGTCCACCAAGATTGGTAGTAATAATAGACGTCTTTAGGAAAACCTGCGATATCAATAGCTCCAAATTGAGAGCTATTTGTTGGGAATTTCCCTCCCCAAGTTTCTCCATTATAATCAAATCCAGTCCAAAAAAAACTTCCTGCTAAAAATTCTCTTTCTTTATAAAACTTCATTGTTTTAAAAACATGATTATATTTATTTATTGCATTAGCAGCAACATGACCTGGTATTTTTTGTAATTGTAAAAGCGCTCCTTCTGGAGAGTAATACCCCCCAACACCATCTTTTAATGTCTCATCTCCTTTTCCTTCTCTAATATATACGCCTCGTGTTACTGATGCATTCGTTGTTTCCGTTCCTATTAATGGTTGATTTGGATGATTTTTATGGTATTCATCAATAAAATCAAGGCTATAATTAAAACCCATTATATCAATTTCTTGCGAAAATCCGAAATCTACTTTACTTCCCCAGGCGTTTACACCAGCGGTTACTTTCCTACTTGGATCTAAACGATGCGTTAAATCGACCATCTTTTTCATATACCGTTTCCCTATACTATTTCGTTGTGTTCCGCCTTCTTCATTTGCCATTGACCAAATAATAATTGAAGGGTGATTTCTATGGTTATTAACCATCCATTCAATTTGTCCTAACGATTCTTTTGTACTTCCGGAGGAACGTACTTCATCCATTACCATCATTCCTAAACTATCACAAGCATTTAGCATAGATTGAGAAAACGGGTAATGCGAACGAACAGCATTAACACCCATTTCTTTTAATAGTTTCAATCGATAATAATGAAGTGATTTTGGAATACCTGAACCAACACCTGCAAAATTTTGATGAATACAAACACCTTTTATCTGAACTCGTTTATTGTTAACAAGTAATCCTTTATTAGCATCAAATTTCAACGACCTAATTCCAAATTTAGAGGTATAATTGTCTACAATTTTCTCTTCTATTATAACTTTTTGTAAAAGTGTATATTGATATGGTTCATTCACGGACCAAAGGTTTGGGTTCTTCACATCTAAAGTTTGTTCAACAATATGATGAGACCGTTTTTCAACCATCGTAGTTTCTGTAATTGACTCCGTAATTACCTTACCTGATTCGTCAACAATTTGAGTACTAATTTTCCCTGTTAGATTTGTGAAATCTTCATTTAATATTTTTGTTTTTACTTGGATTGTTGCTTTTCCTGCTATCTGTGATGTGGTAATATATGATCCAATATTTTCAATATGAAATGGGTTTGTAGTTACCAATCTAACTTTTTTATTAATCCCAGCCCCTTCATAAAACCATCCTTCATGTATACTTGCATCAACACGAACAACAATTATATTGTCCTCTCCATATTTTAAATAATCTGAAATATCAAAATTAAAACCAGTGTATCCACTCCAATGATTCCCCATATAAAAACCATTTACCCAAACTTTACAATCTCTAAAAACACCATCAAATTCTACAGTGGTTATCTTACTTTCATCATCCTTATCTACATTGAATGTCTTTCGATACCAACCAATTGATGTTGCTGGATATAACCTATCAACAGGTTTATAACCATATCTATTACCCATTTTCGGATCTTGATTGGCATCATAAGGTAAATTTGGAGACCAGTCATGGGGTATATTTATAGTTTGCCAATCTTCATCATCAAATTTCAAAATGGTTGCATCAATAGAATGACCCCCATAAGGAGCTGGTTCTAATTTTGCAAATTGCAATCTAGAACCATCTCCGTAATGAAAATCTTTTTCTACATTATATGAATGACCTAAATGAAATTTCCAATCTTGTGTTAAATCTGTTATCCTGCGTTGTGCAGAAATATTGAATGTTACCACAGATAGAAACAAGCAAATACTAATTTTAATATTCATAATAATTACACTTTAAATCTACAACCCACATTGGAACTGTTTTTTTTTGGAGTTAATTCAATAAAATTAAAGAAAGGATTATGAGCTTTCACACATAACCCTTTAGTTTAGATAATATTAACTCAATTAAATATTTATTTTAACTATTGAAGAGGGTCAAATGTCCCACCCCATCCTTTAGTTTGTACTAATTTTGGGTTTGAATTTAATGCACCTTGAGGTAGATCGTAAAAATAGTATTTGTCTTGATAATCAATTGGAATACCATCATCCAATGTATTTCCATCTCTCTCTAAACTTGTTAGTACTGTTGTAAAATAAGTGTTATACACGGTAGGATCACTCAAATCTATCGACCCATCTAAAACACCATTTTCAAGCGCTTTACGATCATCTAAAACTTCATCAGACGGATCTAATGCATCAAACGCTGCGGTTCTTTCAATAACATAACCTTTTCTATGCGTTCCATTCAAAGTACTATACATTCTACGTCTTCTTAAATCACTAGATCTTTTACCTTCAAATACTAGTTCCAATCTTCGTTCTAGCATAATTGCAGTTCTCATTTCATCTTTATCCATCCCTTCTTTTAGACCATAAAATCCTGTTCCAGCTTCTATCCCAGCACGTGTACGAATTTTGATTAGCGCATCATAAGCTTCAGAAGTTTTTCCAATCTCATTGGCTGACTCAGCAAAAAACAATAAAACCTCAGCAAATCTCATTTCAATCCAGTCCGTCGTTCCATTATAGGTATCTCCTCCACCTGCTATAGAACCATCAACAGCCTTTTTACATAATAATGCAGAAGGAGATATTCTCTCGTCCGCTCCAGCTTCTATTTGACTTTCAACAAAAGTCCACACCAAGTCACTCGTAGTTTGAGGAGCAGGATCATTTAAAGAAAAAAGAGCTCCATTACGTGCTATATTAGCATTAAATCTAGGATCTCTGTTTTCCCAAAACACCGTAGTATCATAGGAATATGAAGAAGTAGCATCATCAATTGCTTTACCATCTTTCATAGGATAGGCTTCTGCGATACCAATACTTGGCTTGTCCCAAGACTCTCCGCTAGTACCTGTAACAAAAGGTCTAACCCCAACGTCTCTGCTGTGGGTTTTATCCGTAGTATACCTTCTTATAATGATGGCTTCTGAATTTGAATCTGATTCATCAAACCACAATTCAGCATAGTCTGGGTATAAACCTTTTCCTTGACCTTCCAAATATGTTTTTGCAGTACTCACTGCTTCATATGCGGCTTGCCATCTACCTTCACTTTGACTTGGATCAAATTGTTCACTCGCATAAAACAATAATACTTTTGCTTTAAAAGCCATAGCTGCACCTTTGGTAATTCTTCCATAATCACTTCCTGCATCGACATAGCTAGAAGGTAATCCAGTTATAGCTTTATCTAAATCAATAATTATTTGATTGATACATTCCGAAGTCTTATTTCGAGGGATTTCGAGTTCATCATTTAAATCGTTTAATTCTAAAACCAAAGGCACTCCTCCATAGGTTGATACTAAACTGAAATAATGTTTAGCTCTAAAAAAAAGTGATTGGGCAATTAAAGAATTTTGAAAATCTTCTGGGAGCGCACCTGTTCCTACATTTGCTAATAAAAGATTAATATTTTTTATTGCACCGTAAGTACCTCCATAGCTGTTTTTCGATGAGGAATTAACTTCACCATACATTACACTATTTGCTCCTTGGGCGTCATCAGATAATCCAGAGGCTCCGTTGCTCCATCCAGATAAACCACGATCATAAATTTCATTTAAAAACCCTTCAGCAAGATTTTCATCATCCCATACTTGTTCATTACTAATGGCTGCCAACTCGTCCTTATCTAGCACATCATCGCACCCGATAAATATTAACCCTATTAGGATTAAAAGGCTACTTAATTTATTATTTAATTTCATGTGTTTAAAATTTTGTAATTAACTAAAAATATTTCAAAATTTGAGAACCCATGTAAGCACTCGTTACACTCGTTCTCACATGAATTTATTTTAATCATACCCTAGGGGGTATTTTTTGATTAAAAAAATTCATATTCATTTCATAATGTTTTCTTTAAAAAGTTATGTTAAGACCAGCACTATACGTTCTATTAACAGGAAGTCCACGACCACTTGTTTCAGGGTCATAATCTTTAATACTACTGTAAATCATGAATAAATTTGTACCGTTAACAAACAAACTTAATCTATCAGCTCCTATTTTTGAAGTAAACTTTTTAGGAAGATCATAACCAATATTTAAGTTTTTTAATCTTAAAAAGTCAGCATCTTCCATAAAGAATGTAGATGCTCTTTGGTTCCAACCTTGGTCACCTCCAAATACTGGGTAAGATGCATTTGGATTGTCTGGTGACCAAGAGTCATTCCAGTTTGCCCATGCTGTTTGTCCCACACCATCAAGCGTAAATCTTCCTGATTGAGGTCTAATTCTTTGATGACCTGCAAATCCTTGAGCAAAGGCCAATAAATGAAAGTTTTTATAGTTTAAAGCCAATCTGAAACCATAGTTAATAGGCGCTGTGCTATGCTTTAAATATTCTTGATCATTACCGTCAATAATTCCATCAGGTGTATTGCCTTCTGGGTCATCTGTTGAGTTACCTCTAAAATCTTTAAAGTACACCTCTCCAATTTTAGGATCTCTACCAAAAGCCTGGTAACCTGTGGCAAGCAATGCATCTAATTGAGCTTGAGTTCTAATAATACCTTGAGAAACGTAGGTTCTTAAACGATTTGTTTCCTGACCATCTAAAATTAAATGAGGACGTGTTGTTTCTGGTTGATCAATAGTATGATATTTACTTTTAGTATAGCTAAAGTTAAAACCTGCCTCATAGGTAAAATCATTTCCAATTTTATTACTATAAGAAGTTAAGATTTCTGCACCTGAAATATCTATACCTCCATAATTGTCTGGCACCAATGTTAATCCAGAAGATTGTGGTACAAATGATTGTACATTCCCATATAAATCTCTTTTTTCATTTTTAAAGACATCTATGGCTACAGACAGTTTATTCCCCAAAAATTTTGTATCAACACCAAAATTGTATGAAGTTTGAGTTTCCCAAGTAATATCAGGGTTTGGAACACCACTTACGTTCGTACTAGATGAGATATTATCATCGGTACCAAATACTGCTCCAGTTCCTAAACTGTATTTTTGAATGTATGGAAACCCTACTCCAACATTGTCATTTCCAGTTTGACCATAAGAGGCTCTAACTTTTAAGAAATCAACAAAATTCGCATTAGAAAGGAAGTCTTCATCAGACATCACCCACCCCAATGATACGGAAGGAAACAACCCATACCTATCGTCTTTCGGAAAGTTTATAGACCCGTCATATCTCACTGTTGCACTTATCAAATACTTTTCTTTATAACTATAAGAACCACCTCCAATGATTGATTGTCTTCCATCTTCGCTTAAAGAACCACTTGCTCTTTCTTCTCCATCTGTAGTCCCATTAAAAGACTTGATAAATGGAGTGATTACGCCTCTACCTGTAGCATTAAACCAATGGTAATCTTGCTCCCACTGTTCATATACAACATAACCACTAACACTATGATCATCAAATGTATTCGAGTAGTTTAAGCTTGCATTTAATTGATAATTATCAGTTTCTGCAGTAGATTCGAACCAACTATCTGAATCTGCTCCACTATCGTTACGATTACGAACTCCAATAATTTCATCGGTAAGTTCAAATCTATTAGATGGATTAACAGCAAAAGTGTAATCTGTCATCGTTTGTCTAAATAAAGTTCTGTCACTTCTAATATTTCTTTTGTTATAACTGAATCCAGCACTTAACCCTTCAACAAAAGGAATCTTATAATTAATTTTAATTAAAGCATTCATTAATTTATTTTGTCTATTTTCAGTACCTGCTCCGCCATTAATCAAATTACCAGCATTCCAGCCATTAAAGTTGGCAACGAATTCTCCGTTATTAGTTGATGGTCCCCAAGCTCCAGATCTTAACGCAGTTCTGTAGAAATCTCCGTAGTTTTCATCACCACCATTCCATCTCCAATAGAATCCTTCATCTTCGTCTTGTGAAGTATTCATATTTAATGAAACATTTAAATCATCACTAATATCAACACTCACATTAGACCTTAAATTAAGTTTTTTAAATGACATGTTTTCAAATACCGCTGTTTCTTTAATTGCCGAACCAGCTAGGAAATAAGAAACGTTGTCTGTGCTTCCTGATATTGTTAAAGAGGTGTTATTTAACATTGGTGTTTGTGCAAATTCTTCAACGAAACTACCGTATTCATTGACTTTTAAATAATCAATTTCCGATTGACTAAACCATTTTGTTGAAGAAGGATCTTGGTTCTCCCAAGTATATCTTTTATTCGACAGAATAGCATGTTCATATGCATTGTTAAATTGTGGATTCCTTGTAGGCTCTGTAGTACCAATAGAAGTAGTTAAAGATATTTTGGCTTTTCCATGCCCCGTATTTGTAGTAACCAAAATAACTCCATTTGCTGCTCTTGCTCCATATGGAGCGGTTGAGGCTGCATCTTTTAATACAATTACCGATTTTACTTCACTCACATCCAATGCGTCAAATAGACTTTTAGACGCCGTTATTCCATCTATCACATATAAAGGACTAGAATTCCCTCGGAAACCTGCATTGGTAGCCCCCCTAATTATAATATCTGATGTTTTACCTGGTCGCCCTCCAGACTGGCTAATTGACACCCCTGTTAGTTTACCCGCGATTACATTTCCTAAAGAAGTGGCCGGAATTGCAGACAATTCAGCCACATTAACAGTGGCAATAGAACTTGTTACTTTTTTGGTAAGTATTGAACTATAACCTACAACTACCACCTCATCTAAAGATGTTAAATCATCTTGCATTGTTATACTTAATGCAGAAGTATTTTCAATCGTTTTTGAAAAAGTTTCCATACCTACAAAAGAAAATATTAAAACATCTCCAACTTTTGCATTTATAGAAAAGTTACCATCGAAATCTGTTTCCGTTCCTATAGTTGTTCCTTCTACTTTTACACTAACTGTTGGCAGCGGCATTCCTTGACTGTCCGTAACAGTACCTTTTATTTCGGATTGCTGGGTAATTGAGAACGAATAGTTTGAAGCGTTACTTGCTTGTAAAGTGACTAGTGAAAATAGTAGAAAAAGAGCGGAAAGCCCAAATATTCTACCACTTTTAAACGCTATACTAGACAAACTTGGTTTGATTAATTTCATGTTTTGAATTAGATTAAATTATTTAAATTAATTTCTTTAATGTTTTATTAATGTTAATGTCAAAGATTATATCATATAGTTATGGGATTTAAGAGTTCATTTAGTTTTTTAAATTCTGAACAATTTTAAATCATTTAATTATTGAAATCGTCCTAGAATACTAGTTGAGACAAATTTTTCAACTATTTAATTGTGCTAATGCTTAGAAGGACATTATTTTTTTTGCACGCCTTAGCGGGGAAAACGGAGTTAAATGACTCATTTTTAGAAAAAATCACAAATAACTCTCCGCATACTTTATATATGATAGAGTAACATTGAAAATAACACAGTTCCTTTTTTTTAAAATCGGTTTTTACTTACTTTAGCAGTGAATATTTATTTGAAAAAAAGTTGAATTAATTTCAAATAATACATGTTTCACTTCTTAATTTTTAATTTTACTGAATATTTCAACATGAATTTTAGATGTGTTTTTTTACTCTGCCTTATTACTTTTCAAGCCAACACCCAAGAATTAATATTTAATCATCTAACTACAGTTGATGGTTTGCCAAATAATGAGGTAAGAAAAATAACAAAAGATGCCATGGGTTTTTTGTGGTTTGGAACTTCAAATGGCTTAAGTAGATACGATGGATACAGGCTAAAAACTTTAAAGATGATTCCAAATGACAAGCACTCACTTGTTGGAAACAGGATTTTTTCTTTAGCCGTTTCTATAAATAAAGTATGGGTAGGTACCTTGAATGGGCTTAGTGTTGTAGATCCTCTATCTATGGAAGTACTACCATCTGAACAATTAACTAAAACAACAGGTAATGGCATCATAACCAATTTATTTGTTGACCAACAGGATCGCGTTTGGCTAGCAAATGAAAAACATAATTATATTATCAATGCTAGAAATTTTGAAACCAAGGAAATTTTAAAGGGCTATCAAGTTGTTTGTATATCTAAAACTTTACGAAATACATTTTGGATTGGAACAGATAAAGGCTTGTTACACTATGACCTTGAGAATAATAAAATCCTTAAAACATACGAAATAGGAGGTTTCAATCTTTGGGGGCTTGATAAAATTTATGTCGATTCTTATGGAATGACTTGGCTTACATTTCAAAACGGAATTTACAAGTATCAATCCGATCGTGATCGTTTTGTAAAATTAATAAATCTTGGAAATGGAAATGCAATTGCTGAGAATTTGGATGGTTCACTTTTATTTGGAAGTTATCAAAATGGGGTATTACACTATGACAGGGTAACCGGGGTTTTTGAACCGATTATATCAGATCCTAGTATTGAACATTCAATAAGTAGTGATGATGTTTACGATATTTTTATAAATAATGATGGGTCTGTTTGGATAGGCACGCAAGAAGGAGTTGATTATGTTGATTTTTCAAGAAATAGATTTAAAAGCTTAATACATTTCCCTCACAAGACCAATAGTTTGCGAAATAATTTTGTTCAAGCTATTTATGTTGATGACCTCAAAAATTATTGGATTGGGATGAGAAATGGGGTGGATAAAGTAATATTTGATGGAAATTTTAACAATCCTAGAATTGAACATTTTAAAGGTAAGGGAGAAAATTTCAAATTGTTAAACAATTCTTATGTAACCTCTATATTTAAAGATTCTAAAAGTAGATTATGGTTTGGTACTAGTGGTACTGGATTATTCATGTATACCGAAAAGACTAAGAAACTTCTTAGATTCACAACTATTGAAAATGATGAAAATTCAATAGCATCTAATTCTGTAAGGCATATCTTCGAAGACTCAAAAGGGCGTATTTGGTTTGCAACAAATAATGGAATGTCAAGATTAAAGCAAAAAAATAAAGAGACCATCGGATTTGAAAATATTAGAGACTTAAAACACAAAGATAGTGTCTTGCCCTTAAAAGATGTGTATATAATACTCCAGGATAGCAACGAAAGAATATGGGTTGGGATGAACAATGGAGGCCTTGTACTGATAACAGAAGAAGAAAAGGGTGATTTCAAGTTTATTTCTTTTAAGAACACTATAAATGATGAACGCTCTTTAAGTAATGATGAAGTTTTTGTGTTATTTGAAGATTCAAATCAAAGAATTTGGGTTGGAACTTCAGGCTTGGGTTTGAATTTATTAATGGAAGACGGAGATCTTCAAAAGAATAAGGGCTATTATTTTAAAAGATTCACTCAAGAAAATGGTTTGGCAAATAACGAAATAAATGCAATCCTTGAAGATGACCAGAAGAATCTTTGGGTCGCTACTAATAATGGCTTGTCAAAATTAAATTTAGCAAATTATAAAATTAAGAATTACACAACGTATGATGGTGTATTGAAAGGAAAATTCAGAAAAAATTCGGCCTTTAAATCTAAAGACAGAATTCTTCTTTTCGGAGGGGCTGCTGGTATTAATTATTTTCAACTTAATGAATTTAGTAATAACAATAATATTGTGCCCCATCCAGTATTTACAAATTTTTTGATTGATGGTCAGAATATTAAAGTAAATCAAAAAATTGATAATCAAGTGGTCCTTTCTGAAAATTTAAAATCTGGCACCAAAATTAATTTACCTATCAACAAAAACGGATTTGAATTGGAGTTTTCTGCGCTGTCGTTTTCGTCTCCGCTTAGAAATTCTTACAAATACAAATTGGATGGATTTGAAAAAGACTGGAACTATTTAACTGGAGATAATCCACGCGTTCATTATTCTAACTTACCACCGGGAGAATATCGTTTTTACCTTAAGGCTTCTAATAATGAAGATCTATGGAATGAAGAACCAATTTACTTGGATATTGTACTGCCATTTTCATTTTTTTCATTAATTACCATTAAAATTACTGTAATAGTTTTATTCCTATTGGTATTGACTTTTGGATTGTTAATAATAACACGTCGAAAAAGAAAGCTACCTAATGCTCTTGGCGAACAAAATATTGCTAGAAAAAATAAAATACTTAGTGAGCATGAACAAACCCCAGAGAATCTTGAAAAAGTAAATTGCTTAAACAATCTAATGGTAGATGATCAGTTGTTTTTGCATCAACAATTAAATTTAAAACAATTATCTGGGAAGTTAGAAATTAGCACGAATCAATTATCTATGCTTTTAAATGATTATATCGGTAAAAACTTTTATGATTATGTTAACGAATACAGAATAGAGGAAGTAAAGAAAAGATTAAGCAATCCTACATATGGAAATCAGACATTATCTTCAATTGGATTAGATTGTGGATTTAATTCTAAATCTGCTTTTAATAGGATTTTTAAGAATACTACGGGAAAAACACCTAGTGAATATAAGAAGTTTGTCGCATCTAAGTCAGCAAAAAACTAAGTACCTGAGCTATTTTAAGGTCATTGTTTTCCCAAAGGCTTTTA
>Ga0105355_10001110_pt1 | contig 25072 bp, 27 predicted proteins | sample GOMGulsemesocosm_2_FD_83508 | JGI IMG/M metagenome (GOLD analysis project Ga0105355, IMG submission 83508) | Methane-oxidizing microbial communities from mesocosms in the Gulf of Mexico - GOM9C Gulf of Mexico | ecosystem: Environmental > Aquatic > Marine > Cold seeps | place: Gulf of Mexico...
ACATCATTTCCAATAGAAACATTTCCATTTTGATATATTTTAATATACTTGCCTTTATTATTAGCAAAACCAAAACCATCCGCACCAATAATAGCACCAGAATGAATTAAACAATCATCACCTACAGTACAATCACGATAAATTACAACATTGGCTTGAATAATAGTATTGTCTCCAATTCGAACATTATCACCTATATAAGCCCCAGGAAAAACAGTACAAGAACTACCAATAATTACGTTTCTTCCAAGATTAGCGCCTTTCATAATTACTGTATTTTTCCCAATTAACGCTTCTTTACCATCACTATCAACTAGTGGTGCTGCAAAATATTTACTTGCATGTGCCAGTTCAATATAAGGTTCTTCACAAATTAGTGCCAAGGTATTTGAAGGCAGCAAGTGCTGAAACTCTTTTTTAATAAAAACAGCTGCAGCTTTTGTATTTTCTAAGTCTTTGAGATATTTTTTATTTTCTAAAAAAGTGACTTCTTTCGCATTTGCATCTTTTAAGGTATTAAGTCCAATAATCTTTTGATTACTAGAACATTCAATACCTAAATTTTTACACAGCTCATTTAATCTCATAATTATTCCTTATCGCTCAATTGCTACAATCCCAGATCGTACTATTTCTAAAGGTTTGTATTTTTGCATAACAGAGATAAAATTTGCAATTCTTGCTGCTGAATCAGTGGCAGAAACTATAATCGCATCATCTGTTACATCTTGAATGCTTCCATGATAGGTTTTAGCAATTACATCAATATCTGCTAAATTATTATCAATAGAAAACTTCATTAAAACCGTATCTTTTTCAATAACATTTCTGTGTTCATTTACTTTTAAAATAGGAATAAGTTTATTTAATTGTTTAACAATTTGAGAAATAACTCTTTTATCACCCGTTGTAACAATAGTCATACGAGAATATTCACTTCCTTCTACAGGTGCAACTGTTAAAGAATCAATATTATAACCACGTGCAGAAAACAAACCAACTATTCGAGATAAAGCATTGTTTTCATTTAATACCATTACAGAAATAACCTGTCTGGTAATTTCTTGGTCGTAGTAGTGATTGTCACTATGCATCTGTATCTCCTATTAGTGTCATTTCATTTAAAGCATGTCCATTGGGAACCATTGGTAAAACATCTTCATTTCTATCTACAATAACTTCAATCATTGCAACTTTCTTTTGTTTAACAGCATCTTTTAATGCTGCATCAAACTCTTCTTTTGTTTTTACTTTATAACCAATTCCACCAAAAGCTTGTACTAACATTTGAAAATCAGGTTGCGCATCTAATACAGTTTCAGATAATCGGTTGTCGTAAAACATGGTTTGCCACTGTCTTACCATTCCTAAATAATTATTATTCAAAATTACATTAATAACAGGAAGCTTACTTTCAACACAAGTCATTAACTCTTGAATATTCATTAAAATTGAACCATCACCTGTAATATTAATAGAAATTTTATCTGGATTTCCACGTGCAACACCCATAGCAGCAGGAAGACCAAAGCCCATAGTTCCTAAACCACCAGATGTTACAAATTGTCTTGGACGAGAAAAAGGATAAAATTGTGCAGCCCACATTTGATGTTGTCCAACATCCGTTGAGACAATAGCATCTTCGCCTAATAATTCCCCAATTCTTACAATTGGCCATTGTGGTTTAATAGTTTCATTAGAATCAATAAAACGTAAAGGCTGTTTTTCTCTGTATTCTAATAATAAATCATTCCAATTTGAATAATCATTAAATTTCATATCTTTTGCTTCTTTTAACATACCTTTTAAGGTAACTTTTAAATCTCCAACTATTGGATAGTTTGTATCTACTAGCTTGTCAATAGATGCAGGATCAATATCAATATGTATTACTTTTGCTTTTTTTGCAAACTGATCTAAGCGTCCTGTAACTCTATCATCAAATCTAGCTCCTAAAGAAATAAGTAAATCTGTTTCATGTGCTGCCATATTTGCTGCATATTCACCATGCATTCCAAGCATTCCAAAAAACATTTCATTATCATGACCCATAACACCTCTTGCCATTAATGTTTCAACAGCAGGGATATTAGTAAGTTTTGAAAATTCTCTTATTTCTTCACTACAATTAGCAAGAACAGCACCACCACCAATATATAATAAAGGTTTTTTAGCTTTACTAATAGCTTCCATTGCTTTTTTTAATTGCCGTTTATTATAATTAACTGTTGGTTTATATGTTGGTAAATCAACAGGTTTTGAATAATCAAAATTAGCCATTTGAGCAGTGATATCTTTTGGAATATCAACATGAACTGGACCTGGTCGTCCTGTTGAAGCAATATGAAAAGCTTCTTTCATAACTCTTGGAATATCATCAATATGATTTATTAAATAATTGTGTTTTGTACAAGGTCTTGAAATACCAATTGCATCAATTTCTTGAAAACCATCTGTTCCAATAATTGTAGTAGGCACTTGCCCTGAAATAACTACTAGTGGAATTGAATCCATATATGCATCCGCCAAACCAGTAACTGCATTTGTAAAACCAGGACCTGATGTTACAATTGCAACTCCTACTTTACCAGTTGACTTTGCATAACCTTCAGCCGCATGTATTGCAGCTTGCTCGTGTCTCGTTAAGATATGTTGAAAATTCTTTTGTTTATAAATCTCATCGTAGACGTTCATAATAGCGCCTCCAGGATAACCAAAAACTACGTCTACCCCTTCTTCATGTAATGATTCTGTAACCATTTTCGCGCCGGTCATTTTCATAATACTTTCTCCCTAATAAAATAGGCAATATTCTACAAAAAAACACATTAAAAGTGCGTTAAGAAAAGAGGACTATCTTAATAGTTTTATGCAATTTTAATAGTACTTACTCTATAATCTACTATTATAGAAAAGGATTTTTTATGGATGTTAATAATATAAACCCCAATATTGATAATTTACAAGGTCTTAATCCCCAAGTAAATTTAGATAGAACCCACTCATCTGCCAAAATCAATAATGAAGAAGAAGATTCTTATAACTTAAGCATATCCGCACTTCTAAGCCACGATAGAAGTACTTTAGCTCTAGGATTAGAACAATCAAATCAAGGTTTAGCTATTAGCAAAATTGCACAAAATACCTTAGAAGAACAAAGCCAAATTTTAAATAGAATTGACAATAAATTTGATAAAGATGAAAATCAACAATTAAGTAAAGAAGACGTTTTAGAAGTAAAATCTTTATTAAAAGACTTTGCAAGTGAAACTCAAAACAGTAAATTTGACAATAAAAATCTTTTTGCAGCACAATATGAAGAAAAAACAATTACATTATCTGTTGACAATAATTCTTTACAAATTGATAAAGTAGATTTAAAAGAAATTACACAAAATTTAAATATACAAGCAAATAAACTTCCAGTAGAAGAAGCAGCATTTCAAGAAGTTTTAACGCAAGCAAAAGAAATAATAAACACAGCTTCTAGTGACTTTAAAGGAATAGAAAAAAATATTGAATTATCTGCAAAAGAGAATATCACACAAGAAGATACACAAAGACTAGAAAACAGTAAATATAAAGAAGTTAATTTTTCAAATGAAGCTAAAGACTTCTCAAAAACAAATATTATCGCAAATGCGGGACTAATAGCATCGCAAGCTAATATTGTCCAAGAACAAAGTGTAAGGCTGTTATCAAAATAGCCTTTTTGATGCGTAGTTAAGAGCTACACCTTCTCTTAATCCATCGTCTAATACTATTGATTCATTTTTATTTAATACTTCAAAAATGGCTCTGTAAATATAAATACCAATTTCAATAAAATCAACTCTTCCTTCACCAACAAGCTTTCTTATTTCATTTTTAGAAGCATTTTTAAAAATATTTAAGGCTGTGTCCAAATCATCTAAATTTACAATGCTTCCATTAACCTCATTTTTATTGTAATTAAAGAAGTCCTGCCCTAATTTCATAGCAGCAATTGTAGTAGGTGTTCCAGCTGTTGCTACAAAAGAATATTTTTTATAGTCAAGGTCCAGGGAAGAGAGAAAATTGTTTATTTCTTTTTTTCTATTTTCTAAAAAATCTTTAAGTTCTTTTTCTTTGTAATGTTTTTGTGTTAAAGTTACAATACCAAAATTAAAACTGTGTGAAATATATTCATTTTTTGTATTCACAATAATTTCAAGTGAACCGCCACCAATATCTAGTAAGATAAAATTATTTGAAGGAATTTTTTCTCTTTTTAAAGCATGTTTTACAGCTAATAGTGTCAATCTGGCTTCTTCATGCCCATCAATTATTACAAAATTTGCACCTGTTTTTTCTTTTAAATAAGCAAGAACATCTTTTGAGTTTTTAGCCAAACGCATGGCTGCTGTTGTTACGCAAATAGCTTTATTCGTATCATAGTTCATATTTTGTGATGTTGTATTAATAGCACACACTACTCTTTCTTGTGCTTCTTTAGAAATACAGCCTGTATGAGTAAGTCCATCTGCCATACCAACCACTTCATTATGCTCTGCAAGTATAATTTCTTTTTTACAATCGTATATTAAGACCCTAAAAGAATTAGAGCCTAAATCTATAGCTGTTATTATACTCATTAAGGGTGAGGAATTTTAATTTTTGAGTTTAACATATACGCAACAAGTATCATAAATACTAAAATTAACTCTTCTGGCATATAACCAGTATTCCAAACCAAATAAGCGCCAAATAATAAGATAGCCCCTAAAGGTGTAGGAATTCCTGTAAAATATTTTGTAACTTCGCCTTCATTTGCATCTATATTAAATTGAATCAAGCGTCTTAATCCAGAAATAACATAAAATATAAAAACAAAAGCAAGCAAAGCTTTATTAATTAATGAGCCTTCAAATATTGCAAAATAAATATACATAACTGGCACAATAACAAAAGATAAAAAATCAGCATAAGAATCAAGTTGAATACCAAATTCAGTAGAGAGTTTGTATTTTCTAGCAATTTTACCATCAATGATATCAAAGGCTCCACCAAGCCATGCAAAAATGGCTGCAAATATAAATTCCTGATGTGTTAAAAAATATATTGCAATAATACCCGATGCAATATTCATAAATGTTATTAAATTAGCTAAATTAAAATGGTGGTTTTTATTAAATAAAAAATCCAAGTTTTATCCTTTAAAGTGTGTATTTATTTCTTCCAGAGTTTTTTGATTCATAAAGTTTTTGATCGGCCAGTTTATATAATTGATTGGAAGAAAAATCATTTTTACTCGTATACATAACAGCCCCCATCGAAATACTAACAAAAGACAAACAAGAAGAGTTTTTGTGTTCAATTTGTAATCTTACTATATTTTTATTAATATCATCTAAACATTGCTCCAAAATACTCAGGTCTGTGTCAAATAGTAATACCCCAAACTCTTCTCCACCTAAACGAAAAACATATTCGTATTCTTTATTAAAATATTCTTTTAGAACTTTTGAAACTTTTTTTAAGGTTACATCACCCATATCGTGACCATAAGTGTCATTGTATTGTTTAAAATGATCAATATCACACATTATAAATGCGCTTTTCCAATGATTCTCTTTAGAAATTTTGGGTAAATGATCAAACAAAGTATCAAAATGTTTCCTGTTGTATAATTTCGTCATAGCATCAGTTATAGACTCGTTTTTGTACTTTTTGTTCAAATAATTTAAATCTTTGTCTTTTTTAATAATTGAAAGTATAATAAAAGAGATAATTGCTAAAGCAATAAAAACAAGAACTACTAAGCTGTATAATAAATAATTTTTCATACTTAAATAGTCATTTAAGAAGTTTTTTCTTTCTTTATAAGCTCCTTCAATTTCATAAGCAATTAAAAAATCTATTTTTTGAAGCATGAGTTTATAGTTTTTTATTGAAGCATTAATTTTTAAAGCTTCTGTCATTGCTTTGTTAACACGAACTACAACAACTTTTTCTTCGATTGTTTTGTAGGTTTTATTATAATATTGCCAATTTTTTTCAATATTAAGAATATAAGGTTTTCTCTTGCAAGACGTATTTTCTTTGATACATATAATTAAATCTTTATATGAGTTTTCAACTTTTTGAAGTTTAAGCACAGGAACAAGATTAGCAAAGAAAATACTGTCAATTTGAAATTTTAGTTTATCTATTTGAGTATTAAACATATATATAGTAGTAAAGATTGTCAAAGTAATGGTTATTAATAATAAAATTAATTTAAAGCCAAGTGTTTTTAGAAAGTCATTTTTCATTAAGCGATTATATCAAAAAAGCTTTAAAGACTAGTTACTTAAGAGGATAAACTATAACATTTCGATATAATCGCGTTTTAAATAAAAGGCAGATATTTTGTTAAATATAAAAGACACATTAATTGGGCACAGTGCAAAAAGCGATATCCTTTCAGGAATAGTTGTTGCAGTTGCTTTAGTACCGGAGGCTATTGCCTTCTCTATCATTGCAGGAGTTTCTCCTTTGGTTGGATTATACACCGCTTTTATTCTTGGAATAATTACCGCATTAATTGGTGGTAAAGCAGGAATGATTTCAGGTGCAACAGGTGCTGTTGCAGTAGTATTAGTAGGCTTAACAATAAAAGTAAAAGATGCTCTTCCAAAAGAGACATACGATACTTTAGTAAACAATGGGGAACTCTCAACCTATATCCTACAATATATTTTATTAGCAACTTTAATTTCAGGTGCTATTCAAATTACTATTGGTTTATTAAAACTTGGGAAACTAATACGCTTAGTTCCACAACCTGCTATGTATGGATTTGTAAATGGCTTAGCCATTGTAATTGCTATGGCTCAATTCCCTTTATTTGAGGGTGAAAACTGGATTATGTATGCACTTGTACTAGCAACCATGGTAATTGTTAAGTTTTTTCCAAAAATATCTACAGCAATTCCTTCAGGACTTGTTGCTATTGTTATTATTTCAGTTTTAGTAATTACTATGGATTTAGATACCAAGAGAGTGGGAGATTTAGCTAATATTTCAGGCTCTCTTCCTTCTTTTGCTCTACCTACCTTACATATTAATATGGAATCAATTTTAATGGTTCTTCCTTATTCTATTTTAGTAGCTCTTGTTGGTTTAATTGAATCTTTATTAACACTTTCAGTATTAGATGAAATGGGTGGAAAAAGAGGAAGTGGAAATCAAGAATGTATTGCTCAAGGTATTGGGAATGTTACGTGTGGATTCTTTGGTGGAATGGCAGGATGTGCAATGATTGGTCAAAGTATTATCAACTTTTCCAATAATGGATGGGGTAGATTATCTGGAATTACTGCAGCATTATTATTGATTTCTTTTGTTGTTATTTTATCTGATTTTATAGCCTTAATTCCTGTTGCAGTACTAGTTGGAATCATGTTTATGGTATCAATTGGTACTTTTGAATGGGAAAGTGGAAACAGATTCAGATATATGCCAAATTCAGACAGATTTGTCTTGATAATTGTAACTGCTATTACTGTTTATGCAGATTTAGCTATTGCAGTTATTACAGGTATTATTATTTCTGCATTAGTATTTGCGTGGAATCATTCAAAAGTTAGCTCACGTACATTTTTAGATGATGAAGGTAAAAAGATTTATGAATTTGATGGACCATTGTTTTTTGGTTCAACAACATCATTTTTTGAACTTTTTGATTTAAAACATGATCCTAAAGATGTAATTCTTGATTTTAAAGATGCAAGAGTTATGGATATATCAGGCGTAGAAGCAATTGATACTATTACTAAAAAATACGCAACTGCTGGTAAAAAATTAACGATTAGACATTTAAGCGAAGATTGTAAAAAGATATTAAAAGATGCTGGTCCTTTTTGTACTTATGAAGAAAATGACCCTAAATATAAAGTTGCAATTGATTATTAATAATACCAAAGGCTATATCTTTTTAAAGATGTAGCCTAATTTAACAAGCTTTAGAAATAAATTATTTTTGCATAAAAAAAAATTATCCGCTATACTTAAGATAACAAAGGATATTTTATGGACATAAATAACATAACATCCCCCTCCACTCTTTATATTCAAAGACAAGATGTAAAACTACAAAATGATCAAGTTGATAAAAAAGAAGAAAATAAATCTACCTTTGAGAGCAGTGACACTATAAATGAGGCAAACTCCTTTTCATCACAAGATGAATATAAAGATGAAACAAATAACATTAAAGCACAACTTAATTCCACGGCTTATTTAAACAAAGCATTTTTGGAATCTTACAAAGGATAAATATGGAAATTAATAGCAATCTAGCTTCAATGCTTTCAACACAACAAGAACTGGCACAAAATGCTGTAAATATATCTAAAGTAGCTTCAGCGCTTGGGGATCCTGCTTTACAAGAAGTATCATCGTCTTTATTACAAGAAATTACGGAACAAATACCCTTACAAATTTCTTATGAAGCAAATGCAGGTGTAATATCTACACAAAATGCAGTTCAAGATATCTTGTTAAACATAAAAGCATAAAATGCATAAAATTAATGTTGTATGTTCTTCTTGTTTAAAAGTAAACAAAATTCCAAAAAAAGATTCTTATAAAAAAGCCTTATGCGGAGAATGTAAAAATTCTCTTTTAGAGAAAAATATTCTTGATGTAAATGAATACAATCTGGACCATATATTAATGAATTCAGATATTCCAGTTATTATTGATTTTTGGGCACCTTGGTGTGGTCCGTGTAAGTCCTTTTCTCCAATTTTCGAAGAAAGCTCAAAAGCTTTTGCTCTAAAAGCATTGTTTATAAAAATAAATACACAAGAAGAACAAAATATTGCACAAAAATATGGAATTCAATCTATTCCTACTTTATTAATATTTAAAAATGCAGAAGAAATAAAAAGAATATCTGGACTTCTTGATCCTACAAAACTCTCTATTTTAGTTCAAGATCATTTATAGCCTTAACTAATGTTTCCAGTTCATTTTCATTGTAAACCACAATATTATGTGCTTGAAGTTTTTTAGCACATATTCCCATACCATTTATTAATTTTCCAGAAAATGTTCCATCATAAATTTGTTTGTTCCCACAAGAAGGTGATTTAGCTTTTAATAATGCAAGCACTATATTTTCTTCTTTACATAAAGTAAGCGCTTTTAAAGCACCTTCTTCAAATTCATTTGTAAAATCAATATTTTTAGAAGAAATGACTTTGTTATCATGAATTTCAGCAGCAGGCCTGGGAGTTGGTAAACCACCTTGTACTTCTGGACAAAAAGAGAATATTTGATGGCTATTGATAATAGATTCAAAAAGTTTTGAATCTATTTTATTGCCTTTTGCATCGTAGCGTACTTTCTCACCTAAGATGCAAGAAGAAACAAGTAGTTTCATTAAACCAACATATCTTTATCGAAAAAAGTTGATGTTTGTACATTTTGAAAAGCAGCTTTCATAGAAACAAAAATTTGTGGATTTTCTTCTTCTAATTTTGCTAGCATATTTTTGGTTTTTTCTCGTGTATGAGGCATTTTAATATCAAATCTCATTGCAGGACAGGCTTCATCTCCAATAACAGAAATTTCATTTTTTAAAGCAAAAGCACGTAATTGTCCCTCTCTACAAAAAATCAATGGCCGTATAATTTCTAAACCATTTTCAGCGGTATACTTAGGAGGCATAGAACGCAAGGCTCCGCTGTACATAAAATTCATAAAAAAGCTTTCCATTGCATCATCTAAATGATGTCCTAACGCCAATTTATTATAACCTTGGTCAAGTGCAGCAGAATATAAATACCCTCTTCTCATTCTTGAGAAAAAAGAGCAAAAAGAAGAATTTTTTCTAATTTTATCCCCTGCTAATTCATATATCTTAGTATCAATGATTTCATGTTCAATTCCATGTTCTTTACAATGTTTTGATAAGAACTCTACTTGTTCTCCCATTCCATATGTAATAGTTATAGCTTTAAATTCAAAGTTAAAAGGAGCAACTCTTTTAATATGATTTAAGGCGTGAATAAGCGTTGTAGAGTCTTTTCCACCAGAAAAACCAACAAGTATCTTATCGCCTTCTTTAATTAGCCCATACTCAGCATTTGTTTTACCTACAAGAGAAGTTATTTTTTTACTTAATTCTATCACTTTGAAACTGTCCTATTGTTTTTTTTGCCATTATATCCAAATATCTAAATATTTACTACACAAAAAGGGTTTATACTCTAAATCATATAAAAAGGATTTATCATGAAAATACTGTTTTTCTTAAGTTTATTAAGCTCTCTTCTTCTAAGCCTTGAATTTAAAAGTAGCGAGAATAAAGTAAGTCTTATTGAGTTATACACCTCTCAAGGCTGTTCTTCTTGCCCTCCTGCTGATAAATGGTTATCAACACTTAAAAACAAAGAAGATTTATTTAAAACCTTTATCCCTATGGCTTTTCATATTACTTATTGGGATTTTTTAGGATGGAAAGACACCTTTGCAAAAGAAAAGTTTAGCAATAGACAAAGATATTATTCTTCTAATGTTTGGAAAAAAAGTGCTGTATATACGCCTCAATTTATCATAGATGCAAAAGAATACAGACAATGGTTTACAAGTCAAGCCTTTCCTTCACTAGAACCATCTTATGCAGGAGTACTAAGTATAAATTTAAAAAAAGATGTGCTTGATGTGAAATTTAATCATAAAAATAAGCATTTAAATAAAAATGTTATAGTTAATATCGCTTTATTAGAAAATAACTTTAATATTCACATAAAAGAGGGTGAAAATAAAAACAAAAACCTTGAACATGATTTTGTAGTTCAAACCCTTGAATCACACAAAGCAAAGATTGTAAATGGCATGTTCGTTCAAGAGTATCAATATAAAATAAATGCAAGAAAAAACAAGGCTTTAGTTGTTTTTATTTCTGATGAAAAAGGAAAACAAATACAAGCAAGTGCTTCCTATTTGTAATATAAGCTTAGGTTTTAAAAAATATTTCAAAAGAGAAGATTTTTTATTTCTTATTTTGTAAAAAATAACTATAATTCTATAAATTTAATAAAAAGAAGATTTAATGACTCTTGAAGAAATAGAAACCTTTAAAAATGCCGTTATAGAAACTATTTTGCCTCATGCCAAATATATGAATAATGAACAAATTTTACAAATAATTGAAATGGCTCAAAAAAATAACGAAGAGCTACCTTTTGGCTTTGGCAATATGTTATTTGAACAAATTATTGCACTAAAAGACACAGTATAGAAAATTGTAAAGAAGCACACACTGCGCATTAAAAAAAAGATTAAAAGGTATGAAATAAGTAAATTATTTCATACCTTTTTTTATAAATTATTTACTTGCTTCTCTTGCTCCAATATTCCCATATCTGTGATATGAATGAGAAATACTTTGCTCGCTAAAATAGTTTAATAATTCCAATCTACCTTCCATTAAAGGCTCTTGTCTTACTATAAATACTAAAGTATTTACACTTTCTTTAAACACAGCTTTTGAAACTTTAGAGATATTTGAGAAAATAACTCTTTCATATTGTTTTATCGTTTTGATGAATGTTTCTTCATTTTGGATACAAAGTTTATCATTAGATGAAAAAAGTTCTTTAGAATTTTCTAAAAATACTTTTATATTTGCATCTTCACTTATTGACACTGTAAAACTTACCTTTGATACTCTAGCAGCAAGTATTCTAGCTAACACTTCAAAAATAGTATCATCTTTAGACACTCTAATAACAACTTTATTTAAAGGCAAGTATCTAAAGTGATTGTCTTCACCTCTTACATTTGAATAATCTTTTTCAAGAGAGAACTCATTTTCATAATTTTCTTCGTACGATTGATAAGCTGCTTCTAATTTATCAAAATCATTTTTATCTGAAGAGATAGCCGCACATCTTTTAATAAAGGATTGTAAATCACTTCTGTACACTTTTTTAGCTGTAGGAAGCGTTTTTTCTGCAACATCTACGAATTGTGTAATGTAGTTGTAAAAACCAGCTTTACGCCCAGCTCCAATTGCAGATTTACCCATTCCACCAAAAGGTTGACGTAAAACAATAGCACCCGTTGTTCCTCTATTAATATATAGATTTCCAGCTTTTAAGTTTTCTCTCCAGTAAGATACTTCTCTTTCATCTAAAGACTCAATTCCGGATGTTAATCCATAACCTGTAGCATTAACAATGTTTACTGCATGTTCTAAATCAGACGCTTTGATAACAGCAAGTACGGGTCCAAATAATTCATTCATATGAATAAAACTGCCTTCACTTACGCCCCATTTAATTCCAGGGCTTAAAATATAAGGATTGTCATTTACATATTTAGGCTCTAATGCCCATTCTTCTTTTCCTTCTAATGAAGAAATAGCTTTTTCTAAGTTTCCACTTACTTTATTAGCTAAGGTTCCAATAGCATTTTTAAAATCCCAAATTGATCCTACATTTAATGATTTTGCCGTATCGATTAAGGCTTTTCTAAAATTTTTATCATTGTAAACTTCTTCTTCTAATACGAGTAAAGAAGTCGCAGAACATTTTTGACCTGAATTTTTAAAAGCAGATAAACATACATTTTTAACCGCTTGTTCTCGATCTGCCATATTCGTAACAATAGTCGCATCTTTTCCACCTGTTTCAGCAGATAAAAATAAATCATTTCTTGTTTCTAGCATAGACGCAGCTGTATCTTCTCCACCTGTTAAAATTAAGAAGTCAATATCTTTATTAGGAATTAAAAATTCTCCTGCAAGTGCACCTGGACAAGGTAAAAATTGTAATACATTCTTAGAAATTCCAGCATCCCAAAAACACTTACACATTTCATAAGAACATAAAGCAGCAACAGAAGCAGGTTTAATAATAACCGTATTTCCAGCAGCTAAAGCAGCAGCTACCCCACCCATAGGAATAGCAATAGGGAAATTCCAAGGAGGTACAACAACACCCACACCTTTTGCTTTTAATTCTAAGTTTTCATAAGCGTCAAAATGTCTTACCGCATGTGAGTAAAATTCAATAAAATCAATGGCTTCAGATACTTCTACATCCGTTTCTGTAAATACTTTCCCCACTTCAGCAGCAGCAACTCCAATTAAATCATCTCTTCTCTCACGTACTTTAATTGCCACTTTTTTTAAAGCTTCATGTCTTTGTTCATGAGATAAGTCTCTCCACCCATCAATATCTGCGCGTGCAACTTCAACGGCTTTTTTAATATCAGCTTCTGTTGCTAATGCAAATTTACCCGCTAGAACATTGTTTTCTATTTGTGATTTATCAATAGCCTCGTAAATTTTACGTTCACCTATTAAATCTTCTCCACCAACAACAACAGGAGCAATTTCATGCTTAGTAGCATTAGACTTTTTCCATTTTTTAACAATATTTTGTGCCCACTCGTGATTTTTACTTAAGATAAAGTCGGTATCGGCTTCTGCATGATAGGAATTTGTATCATAAGAAGAGTTTGAAAATTTGTCCCATTTTTCTTCTAATCTGTTTTGTGTTCTTTTACTACCAACAAAAGATGTTTTTTCAACTTCAAAACTTTCCACAAAAAGTTTTTCTTGCATTTTCCAATCACTTGAACCTACGGTTAAACCAAATGAGTATCGTATAAAGTTGTCAGGTCCTGTATTTTCATCTAATCTTCTTACTAAATACGCAATTGCATTGGTAAATTGTTCTTTCGAAGCAGTAGGTGCATATAAAATAACCTCTTTTGAAATCTCTTTAATAGCAAGTCGTGCAGATTCACTCATACCTTCAAGCATTTCTAAACTATGAAATTCACTAGTACTGTTTTCATCTGCTAATACAGTTGCATAAGCCAATTCAAATAAGTTATGAGAAGCAGTTCCTATATGCATATATTGTGCATTGTTTTCATCAAGCGCATATTTAACCATTCGTTTATAATTTGAATCCGTATCTGCTTTGTCTACATAAGTAACCATATCCCAGTGTTTTTGAGAGGCTTCGGTTTCTTCCATTTCCATGTTCGCACCCTTAACCAATCTAAACTTAATTGCGCAGCCTCCATTTTTAACCCTACTTCTAGCCCACTCACATAAATCTTGTTGCCAAAGATAAGAATCCGGTAAATATGCTTGTAATACAATTCCCGCATATAAGTCTTTAAATTCTTCTTTTTCAAGCGTTTTTTTGAACACTGCAACCGTAATTGCTAAATCTCGATACTCTTCCATGTCAAGATTTACAAATTTATATTCTTTTTTTCCATTAAAATTAATAAAAGTATTTTCTTTTGCAACTCTGTAAATTTTTGTAAGTTTTTCAACCAAAATGTCTACAGTATTATCAAAATCCAAAGGATTAATTTGAGAAAAAATAGTAGAAATTTTAATTGATAAATAATCTACATCAGGATTTCTTAACGCTTTAATATACTTATCCATTCGCTCACTTGCTTCTTCTTCTCCAAGAACCACTTCTCCAATAAGATTAATATTAACCCTAGTACCTTCTTTTTTTCTTTTTTGTAAATGAGCAGATAATATATTTTCCTCACCTTTAATTACAACTGTTTTAGTATCTTCTCTTATTTGATTTACAAATAAAGGAACAGAAATATTAGGTAAGTATTTCCCTATGTTTTGGAAAAGATATAATAATGTTTTATCTTTTGTTGTAAAAAAATGTGCCATACCATGCTTTTCTAATAAAAAACAAATTTGGTTTGCTACTCTTGCATTAGATTCTGCTCTAAAACATTGATCCATTAGCTCTATTAATAAAGCTTTGTCTTTTGGTTGCTCTAACATTTTATTCATTTTTATATAAAATATTCTGTCAAAATCACTAACAAGTTCTGTTGCTCTGTTTTGCCATTTTTCTGCTAGTACTACAGCAGAATCTATTAGTTTTTGTTCGTTTTTCATCTTATTACCTTAAATTTTATTGTTTTTTTAAATAAATTTAAGTAGTTTAATCACACTGTTTTAAATGTGTTTTAAAAGGAGCACTGTTAAGTATCCCCTCTTACTACTTTCTTCTTTTATAATAAATAAGGAATACTCTGGCCTTTATGCAGGTCTTGCACTTTTGATTTTGAACTTCGTTTATGTCTCATACTAATGTAATACCTTACTTAAGAATTGTTGAGTACGTTCTTTTTGTGGATTTCCTATAACTTCTTCAGGAGTTCCAAGTTCTTCAATTACACCTTTGTGAAAAAATGCAACTTTATCAGAGACTTCTCTTGCAAATGCAATTTCATGAGTAACAGTAATCATTGTCATTCCGTCATCTCTTAACAGTCTTAAGGTATCAAGTACTTCTCCTACTAACTCAGGGTCTAAAGCAGAAGTAACTTCATCAAAAAGCATGTACTCAGGTTTCATAGCAAGGGCTCTAGCAATTGCTAATCTTTGTTGTTGTCCACCTGACATTTGATTTGGATACATATCAAACTTATCTCCAAGACCAACATGAATCAATTCTTTTCTAGCAACTTCCATTGCTTCTTCTTTACTTTGTTTTAAAACAATCTGTGGTGCTAAGGCTGCATTTTCTAAAACAGTTAAATGAGGAAAAGAATTCCATTGTTGAAAAACCATACCCAGTTTTTGTCTTAAGATATCTTGATTTGTCTCTTTAGCATGAACATCAATATCATCAACAATAATTTTACCTTGATGAATTTTTTCAATTGCATTAATACAGTATAATAGTGTTGATTTTCCACTACCACTACCTCCTATTACACTTACAACCTCACCTTTCTTAACATCTAAATCAATACCTTTTAAAACTTCTAAATCTCCAAACGATTTATGTACACCTCTAATTTGAATCATAATGCCATTTTCCTTTCTAATCTTTTACCATATAATGATAGTGGGTATGAAATAATAAAATAAAATATTCCAACACCTATAAGTATTTCTAAGGGCTGTTGAGTCCTTGAAATAAGTTGTTCTGAGGTTCTTAGTAATTCCATATAACCAATTACTGAAACTAAAGCTGAATCTTTAATAACACTTAGTGCTACCCCTATCCAAGATGGCAAAACAGCTCTTAAGCCAATAGGCGTTCTAATATATCTTACTGTTTGCCAGTAAGTCATACCCAAACTTCTAGCTGCTGTTACCATAGAGTCATGAACACTTTCAAAACCCGCTCTAAACACTTCTGACATAAATGCCATAGTATATAAAGAAAGAACTATTGAACCTGCTACAAAAGGATCAAGTGGAAAACCAGCAACTCCCATGAAGGTAGTAAATAATACAAGCTGAATAATAAGAGGAACAGATCTTAAAATATCTAAAACTCCTCCAATAAGCATATTCCCAAATTTACCACTTTCCGCTCGAAAGAATCCAATAATTAAACCCAGAATACTCCCTATTACAATAGCTACAACTGAGATATAAATAGTATTTAAAATACCTTGAAAAATAAAACCAGTGTCACCCCATGATAATGGTGTAAATAATGACATTATATATCTCCTTTAAAGAGTTTTTTAGAAACTAGATTTGCTACAAATAAAACAAATTTTGTAATTACATAATAAATAACAGCAGCAGCTATAAAAAACTCTAATGTTCTAAAAGATAAAGATTGTAGTCTTTGCGTCTCACCCGCTAACTCATTCATACCAACTAAAATACCTAAAGAACTCATCAAAATAGACCAAACAAATTGATTGGTCATAGGGTAATGGATTTTTCTAAACATCTGAGGTAAAATAACATATCTGTATACTTGATATGGATTCATTCCTAGGGATTTAGACGCACTGTACTGAGTTTTAGGAATGGATTGAAAACCACCTCTAAAAGTTTCTGCTAAATAACCAGCATTTATAAAAACTAGCGCTACAAAAACAGCAAAATAGGGACTTAAGTGAATACCAAAAGCTCCCAAACCAAAGTATGCCATATAAATTTGAAACAATGCTGGCGTATTTCTAGCTATTTCTATCCAGACATTTGAAAAGTAAGAAAATACTTTATTCTGCGACATTTTCCCTAAAGCTAAAAAAATAGCTATTATAATACCAACGAACATTGATAATACAGACACATGTAATGTAACAAAAGCACCATCTAATAACTGTGGCCAAGCATTGATAACTACATTCCAATGAAATTCATAATCCATTAATTTCCTCCATTTGTAAAATTCTGCTACGAGGTCTTAAAAAAGACCTCTAAGCAAAACTTATTTGTTGTCTCTTAAAGACTTAATTAAACTCTCAGGTGCCGATGTACCAAAATGTTTTTGATATGCAGCTTCTAACTTACCATCTCTAATTTGGTGAACTAAAAATAGGTTTAAGTAGTTAATAAATGCTACTTCACTTCTTTTTGTAATAATTCCTACAACATCGTCATAATTAGGTACAAATGGTCCAGCAATATAATCTTTAAACTCTTTTGTTTGAAGTTTTGTTGCAATATTTGTATTTGTTGAAATAATTGCATCAACTTTACCTTGGTATAAACCTAAGTAAGCATCATTTTCAGATTTAAAAGATGTATAGTTACTTTTTCCCCAACCTTTAGCTTTTGCATACGCTAAATATTCTGATTCATAAGTAGTACCAAGAGCAGCCCCTACTTTAACATTTTTTAAATCATCAAAAGTTTTAATTGGAGCACCTTTTTTAGAGATAACTTGAAATTTAAATACAAAGTATGGGTATGTAAATCCTGCAGATTTTGCTCTCTCTAATGTATCAGAAGTAGAACCAATAACAACATCCGTTTTTCCAGATACTAATGATGGAATTCTATCTGCCCATGTTAAGTTAAGTACATTTGATTTTACACCCAATGCTTTTGCCAAATCATTACAATAATCAACATCAAAACCTGCTGCTTTATTATTTTTGTCAAAATAACCCATTGGTGGGAAGTCCAATACAACACCACAATTAAGTACATTTTTTTTGATAATATTATCCAGTTTATCTGCACTTGCAGTTGTAAGTAAACCTATCGTAGCAACCATAGCCATTGCCGTTGAAATCTTTTTAATAATTTTCATTTTATTCCTTATTTTAATTAATTTATACAGTAGGTTCAATAATATAACAACCTACACACCATTCACCAATGTTTTCAATACTAGTAATCTCTCCTCCTTTAAAGTCAGATTTTAAATTATTATATTGTGAAACTACTGCATCAAAAGATGCAATAATTTCATCTATTCTTTTAGCTGCTTTTTTTCGTGCAGTATTTGAAATGTCTAAATAAAATGCAAAAAGACAATAGTCTAAAGTTGAATCTTCTTTTATCTGTCTACTTATCATTTTACACATTTTATGTATTTCTTCTTTGTACTCTTCTTTTACATTGCGTACACCACTTTTCACACTTATCAAAACTCTAGAAACAGAGTCATTGTCATTTTGATGCAGAAATCTTTCGTCAAGTGTTAAAGAAAAAGTATCTTCTTGTAAAGAATTCTCTTTCATGAAGGTTTTAAAATCCCTTCTATTAGGTAAAGAACATCTAAGAATATCTGAAATTGTCGCATCCATGAATATCTCAGGTTTTTCATCTAATTTAGCCAATTCTTGCGCAATATGAACCCTTATAAAGTTACTAGGCGCAGACGATAAATACAATTCATCACAAGTCCAAGAAGTATAATTCTTTTTTGCCAGTAAAGCACCCTTTAATACAGAGTGTATTACATCATCTTGTTTAGGAAAAGTATTCATATTCATCCAATATAATTCTCATCAACTTCTTCTAATATTCCACTCTCAAACAAAATATCTTCAATTAATCGGTTCTTTGATACTGACAATTCTTTTGATAAAACGATAAGTGCTTTATCTAAACGTTTGTCAATTTTAATAGTTACTTGTGAAATTTCTTTTTTATTTTCGCTAGCATGTTTTTTAATAACATTTTTGATAATACTTCTGGAGTTTTTAAGTTTTGCCACGCTAATCCTAAATTAAATATAGTAGTATAAAAAGTACTACTCTTTTTTATTTATAAATTATTTCATAATAAACTTAATTAAAACTTAAATATAATAGTATTTATTTAGATATTGTACTACTTCTATAAAAAATCAGAAAATTGCTATTCTATTGCTATTTTATAGAGAAATTTCAGTAAATAGAAGTAAAACTTTATGTATTTAACGTTTGAAATAATATATCTGGTCTTGAATTTATTGTTAAAAAGTTCTAGAGTCTTTTAGTAAAGTAAGGTATTGAAAAGTTCTATTACCTTACTTGTATTTGAGGGAGTATTTGGAGTATTTTTGTTCTAAATTAGAAATAATTACTTATATATTAATATATTTTTTTACAACATCAACTAAATTATTTATAATTTTATCAGAAATGATCAAGGCTTCTTTTTCATTACTATCAATTATTGCATCAATTAATTTCATATGAGTATTTGCTGATCTTTGTAAATCTTCAATGCCTTTAAAATAGTACCAAAACCGTCTTGAACGTACATGTAAAGGACTTGTTGCATTACTTGCAAATTCATTTCTTGCCGTTTTAAATATAAGATTATCCATTTCTTTATCAATACGCAAATATTCTTCTATATCATTAGCATCAACAGCTTCTTGCATATGGATTTTAAATTTCAAAATGTGTTCTTTTTCAAAAGCAGTTGCATATTTTGTAGCACGTGAAATTAATAAAGTGTCTAAAACTCTTCTTGTTTCTAAAATAGCCAATTGGTTGGTCATGTTAATATCTGATATTTCTATTCCACGTCGGGGAATAATATTAATCAAACTTTCATGTGATAACTTTAACAAAGCTTCTCGTAATGGAGTACGTGAAATTCCTGTTAATGACATCAGCTCTTTTTCTGAATACGTTTTTCCTGGTTCTAATATAAGCGTTACTAAAAATTCTTCTAGCATTATGTATGCTTTGCTTGACAAGTTATTTTCTGGCATTACAATCCTTTATCTTAAAAAAAATCCATATTTTAATTCATCTTCTTTATCTATTAAAAAATTATGCTCACCTGTAATATACGCATTTCCACTAACTTCTGGAATAATAGCATCAAGCTGTCCATATTTTAGTGATTCAAGAATTTTTACTTCAAAACGTGTATTTAAAATACTTTCAATAGTAATTGAGTGATTTTTTTCTAATTCATTTTTTTTATAATGAATTGCCACTCGTCCAGATACACCAGAACCAGTAGGACTTCTATCTACTTCTCCATTTGCAAATACACAAACATTTTTAGAATGTACGTCTGATTTTTTTGAAATAAAAATAGTTCCATATAAAAAGCTTAAATCTTCTTCGAAAGGATGTTTAATATTATCTTTTTTTTCTATTATCGTTTTTTTTATTTTTTTTCCATAAGAGATGATTTTATCATAATTATTCTTATCCAAACTAAGGCCAATTTTGTCTGCATCTATATAGGCATAAAAAGCACCACCATAAGCTAAATCATAGGAAATTTCTCCTAAATTTTCAACTTCAATTTTTTCATTTAAAGCAAGTACAAAAGAAGGAACACACTTAAAGCTTACTTTTGTGACTTCTCCTTCATCATTAATATAAGCACTGGCATATAACACTCCACAAGGAGCATCTATCGAAATATTGGTTATAGGTTTTTGAACTTCAACCCAATTTTGTAATACAGCAAGTTTAGTAATAGCAATAGTTGCATGTCCACACATAGTGCTATACCCCTCATTATGCATAAAAATAACCCCAAAATCACAGTCTTTACTACAAGCTTCCGTTAAAATTACACCATACATATCAGCATGACCTCGTGGTTCAAACATCAAAGATTTTCGCAAATGATCAAGATTCTCTTTAGCATAATTTCTTTTTTCTAAAATGCTCTTACCTTTAAGCATAGGATAACCATCAATAATTACACGTAAAGGCTCACCTCCTGTATGCATATCAATTGTTTTAATACTTTAGGCATTAGTATAAGACAATTTACTTTTTTTTATTTTATTTAAGATATTCATTTTTCTCTCTTTTTTAAGAAGTATTTTAAATTTTAACTTAGGGTAAAAATATCGCGTAAAAACATATTCTACTGTTTATAACGAATAAACATTCCTACTATACATATAGATCAAACAAAAGCTGTTTTATTGAACACAAGTATATATAGCTTTTCCTAAAACATCCATAATGGGTTCAATTCCAAGCCCAGCTTTAGAAGAGGCAGACATTTTTCCATTAATTCTTTGAGGCGCACCTTTTGCAAAAGTTATAGGGGTATAAGAATTAAAATCTGTTGAAGAAAATCTAAATCTTTCAGGCGTACTGTGCGCTAAATGTGAAATAGCAGCAGTTACGATATCTCCACCCCAAGAATCTTCAATAGTCATAGGCAATCCTAAGTTAACACATAAATCTCTTATTTGTTTAGCTTTAGTAAGACCCCCAACTTTTGAAATTTTAAGATTAATACAATCCATTGCTCTGTCATTTTCAGCACGCAACAAAGTATTCATATCATTAATATTTTCATCTAATATAAAAGGTAAGGTAGTATTGTTTCTAATTCGTATTGATTCTTCATACGTTAAACAAGGTTGTTCGATATAAACATCAATGTCTTTTACTGCATTAACAACACGTATTGCTTCATGCGCTTTCCAACCAGTATTAGCATCAGCTACAAGCGTTTCACCCTCTTTTAAAACTTCTGAAACAGCTTTAATTCTTTTAATATCATCAAGTGGATCTCCTCCAACTTTTAGTTGAAATTTTCTGTAACCTTCTGCTCTATAACCAGATACTTTTGCTGCCATTGCTTCTGGACTTTCTTGTGAAATTGCACGATAAAGTTCAATTTCTTCTCCATGTTTTCCACCCATTAAATCACATACAGACAGTCCTGCTTTTTTTCCTAATAAATCCCAACACGCCATATCAAGAGCTGATTTAGCGTAATTATGTCCTATCAATGCTTCATCCATTACTTTATTTATAAGTCCATAGTTACTTGGATCAAGTCCAATTAAATGAGGTGCAATTTCTTCAATAGCGGCTCTACAACCTTTTGCATGTGCGGGTAAATAAAAAGGTCCTAAAGGGCAATTTTCTCCCCATCCTTCATGAATGGTATCCGTTTGAATACATACAATTGTTGAATCAAAAACATCAACATACTTACCACTAGCCCAAGAGTATCTACCTTCAACTAAAGGTAAGTCAACTTGATAAACTAAAATATTTGTAATTTTCATAACATTCCTTGGTATAAATATAGTTTACTTATAAATATAGCTCATCTTTTTTTAAAAAAGATGAGCTATATTTATATGAAACAAAGTGTTTCATATAAATGTGATAAATATTATTGTAGAACTTTTGATAAGAATTGTTGTGTTCTTTCTTTTTGTGGGTTTGAAATAACCTGTGAAGGAGGTCCAAACTCTTCAATAACACCCTTATGAAAAAAGGCAACATTATCTGATACTTCTCTTGCAAAGGCAATTTCATGAGTAACACATATCATTGTCATTCCTTCTTTTCTTAAAAGTCTTAAGGTATCTAATACTTCTCCAACTAATTCAGGATCCAAAGCAGAAGTAATTTCATCAAAGAGCATGTATTCAGGCTCCATCGCCAATGCACGTGCAATTGCAAGACGCTGTTGTTGCCCACCTGACATACGACCAGGGTAAACATTAAACTTATCTCCTAAGCCAACATGATCAAGATGCTCTTTAGCAATTTTTTCTGCTTCACTCTTGCTTTTTCCCAATACAATTTGAGGTGAAAGTGCTGCATTTTCTAAAACAGTTAAATGAGGGAAAGAGTTCCATTGCTGAAAAACCATTCCAATCTTTTGTCTTAATATATTAATATTAATATTTTCATCATGCACAGAAGTACCATCCACAATAACTTCACCTTTTTGAATGTTTTCAATTGCATTAATACAATAAAGCATGGTTGATTTTCCAGAACCAGACCCCCCAATAACTGAGAGAACTTCTCCTTTATTAACCGTTAAGTCAATACCTTTTAACACTTCTAAATCTCCAAAAGATTTATGTACATTCTTTAATTCAATCATACTTTTAATTTCCTTTCTAACTTAGCTGCATACAATGAAATTGGATATGAAATAATAAAATAAAACAAACCAATCCCTAATAATAATAACAGTGCTTCATTTGTTTTTGCTATTAATTCTTCTGTAGTTTTTAACAATTCTAAGTATCCAATAACAGATACCAGTGCTGAATCTTTAATAACAGATAAAACAATTGATATCCACGAAGGGAAAACAGCTCTTAATCCTAAAGGAAAAACTATATATCTATAGTCTTGCCAATACGTCATTCCTAAAGATCTTGCTGCTCTTCTTGTTGTTAAAGGTACACTTTCAATTCCAGCACGTACCACTTCTGTTACAAAAGCAGAAGTATACGCAGATAAGATAATAGCACCTACCCAAAAAATTGAAATATCAATTTCTAAAATTCCCATAAATGCGTAGAATAATATAAGCTGAATAATTAAGGGAACTGAACGTAAAATATCCAAAAATCCACTTAAAATTATATTCCCAAAGGTTCCCATACTTACTTTCATCCAACCAAATATTAGTCCAAAAAATGTTCCAATAGCAATCGAAACAACAGAAATATAAACCGTTCTCTCTAAACCTTCTAATAAAAATTCCAAATCGTAGTATGTCAAAGATGATGCTTTTACAGATACAATGGTTTGATAAACCGCATATATAAAAATCAATGCATAAATAAGATATTTAATTTGTTTATTTTTCATTATGCATCTCCTTTAAATATTTTATATGCCAAAAGTTTTGCTAAAAGAAGTGTACCTTTTGCAATAACAAAATACATTACTGCTGCTACTAAATAAAACTCAAAGGTTCTAAAAGACAGAGATTGTAGTTGATCTGTTTTACCTGTAAGTTCCAGCATTCCAACTAAGGTACCTAAAGATGTCATTAATATTGACCAAATCATTTGATTTGTCATTGGATGGTATACCACTTTAAAAACTTGAGGTAAAATGATATGTCTATAGGCTTGAAAAGCAGTCATTCCTAAAGACCTTGATGATGCCAATTGAGTACGTGGTATTGATGCAAACCCTCCTCTTAATGTTTCAGCTAAATAACCTGCGTTATTAAAAATAAGCGCAATCATTACCGCCAAATAAGGACTTAAATGAATACCAAATGCCCCTAAACCAAAATATGCCATATAGATTTGAAACAAGGCAGGTGTATTTCTTGCAATTTCAATCCAAATAATACTGGGTGTTCTAAATAATTCATTTGAACTGTCTTTTCCTAGGGATAAAAAAACAGCGAAAAATAAACCAACAATCATAGATGTAACTGCAACTTCTATTGTAACCATTGCAGCACTTAACATTTCAGGAAAAACGTTCCATACGGTTATCCAGTGAAATGTATAATCAAAATCAAACATTACTAATCCTTCTTTTTCTAAAAATCAAGAGCAAAGCTCTTAATTTTTAGTAATAAATACCATCAACAGTTAATTTTCTAACAGGACTATTTCCGTAAAACATTTTATTTAGTTCTTTATATCTTCCAGATCGTACTTGTTGGTGAATAAATAAATTCATATAATTAATCATTCCGTATTCTGTTCTTTTTACAATAATTGAAACAAAATCATCAAATCCAGGAACAAAAGGACCCGCTTTATAATCTTTATACTTAGGAAGTTTTAATAGTTCAACAATTGTAGTATCAGTAGTAATAATTGCGTCAGCTTTACCTTGTAAAAGTGCCAAGTGAGTATCGCTTTCTTTTTTAGAAGAAAAATAGTTTGATGCACTCCAACCATTTGCTTTAGAATTTTTTAAGAATTCTGTTTCAGGAGTTGTACTTAAAGCAGCAGTTACTTTTTTACCTTTTAAGTCTTTAAATTCTTTAATTCCAGAATCTTTTTTAACCATAGCCTGTAATTTAAATACAAAATAAGGCATTGTAAAACCAGCTGATTTAGCTCTTTGTAATGTATCAGAAGTTGATCCAATTACAACATCTACTTTTCCTGCATTTAATGCTGGTAATCTTTGTGCA
>Ga0105355_10001116_pt1 | contig 25022 bp, 25 predicted proteins | sample GOMGulsemesocosm_2_FD_83508 | JGI IMG/M metagenome (GOLD analysis project Ga0105355, IMG submission 83508) | Methane-oxidizing microbial communities from mesocosms in the Gulf of Mexico - GOM9C Gulf of Mexico | ecosystem: Environmental > Aquatic > Marine > Cold seeps | place: Gulf of Mexico...
AGTGACTGAATATTCATTTTTAGGCTGACATAAAAGGTTCATAAAAGTTCGATATTTTGTATGAACTATTTATAATCCACCATAGAAAAACAAACTCGTTATCTTATTTAACGTCAAGGAACTATTCTATAATGAATAACTTACTAAAAAGAACCGCCGCAGCTAGTGCTGTAGCAATTGCCTTAAGCATGGCAGCTCCATCATTTGCAGCTGATACGTCATCAGCTGTACGTGGTAAAGTTGTAACAATGTCAGGACAACCTGCTGCAAATACTAAAATTACTATCGTTCACACCCCAACAGGCACAAAACGTGTGTTAATGACTAATGCAGAAGGTAACTATTCTGCAAACGGTTTGAAAGTTGGCGGTCCTTACACGATTGAAATTGATTCACCTACACTTCAAGATCAAAAACTAACAGACGTTTTTCTTCAATTAGGCGAAGTTAGAAAACTAACAACTGAATTATCAGATAGTAATATTGAACGTATTGCTATTACAGGTTCAATGATTGCTGAAACAGCACCTGGTAGCTCTAGCTACTTTGGTCAAGACGCAATTGCTGGTGCATCAAGTCTGACTCGTGATATCAAAGATGTTATTCGTGCTAACCCGTTAGTAACTATTTTACCTGGCTCAGATCGTCAAATGACAATCGCCGGTATGAATCCTAAGTTTAACTCAATTACTGTTGATGGCATCAGCCAAAATGATGATTTTGGTCTAAATGGTGGTGGTTACCCAACGCAGCGTTCTCCAATTCCTTTTGACGCTTTAGATCAAGTAACTGTTGACGTAGCCCCTTTCGATGCCAGTAAATCAGGTTTCAGTGGCGCATTAATCAACTCAGTATTTAAATCAGGTACTAATGAGTTTAAAGGCGGCTTCTTTTACGAAGAGCTAAACGATGGAATGGCTGGTAAATGGAGAAGAGTCAATAGAGATGATACCGTTGATCAAGTTCCATTAGACTATGATGAAAAAACTTGGGGCGTAAGCCTTGGTGGACCATTAATCGAAGACAAATTATTTTTCTTCACATCTTACGAGAAATTTGATTCTCCACAAGGTGTTGATTGGGGCCCTGCCGGCTCTGGCGCAGCAAATGAAACAGAGGCATCACAAGCTGATATTACTGAAGTAAAACGCATTGCTTCAGATGTTTACGGCATTAACAATTTGGGAGACTGGAATACGGCTCCTGTAGAAGAAGATGAAAAGTTAGTTGCTAAAATTGATTGGAACATAAATGATGAGCATCGTGCATCGTTGACTTACCAATACAACAAGGGCAACCGTACTCGCAATACCTCTTCTAACGATGGTGAACTTCGCCTATCTTCACATTGGTACAACAAATCAGAAGAGCTAAACAACATTGCGGCTAAGTTGTATTCTGATTGGTCAGATGATTTCTCATCAGAAATCAGTTTTACTCATAAAAAAGTAACTACTGGACAAGACTCATTCAACTCAGATTTAGGTGATGTTACAGTCAGAAACCTAACGGATGGCGGCGCTATTGCTTTTGGTTCTGATGAATATCGTCATGCAAACTCACTTGAAAATGAAACAACAACGTTCAAATTTGATGGTACTTACCTTTATGAAGATCACAGCATCAAGTTTGGTATTGATTACACAAATATTGACGTAGTTAACTTATTCGTAAATGCATCAAAAGGCGTAATTATTTTTGATAGTCTTGCTGATTTTGAAGCGGGCTTTGTAGATGAATATGACTACAAAAATGGCCTAGGTAATGACCCAACTGTAGCGCAAGCTAAATTTAATCGCTCAACAGCGGCAATTTACGCTCATGATACTTGGGAATTTAGCGACAACTTAACTCTTGATTTTGGTCTACGTTATGAAGAACTAGGTTCTGATGACAAGCCACTTTACAATGCTAATTCAGAAGCGCGCACTGGCTACAGAAATGATGAAAACCTAGACGGTATTGGTATTTTATTACCGCGTGTTGGCTTTAATTACACTGTAAATGACGATTTAACTATCCGTGGTGGTATTGGCCGCTTCTCAGGTGGTAATCCAAATGTTTGGATTTCAAATGCTTATTCAAATAGTGGTGTGAACACAGCCTCATTTGATGCTCAAGAGTTCTCGACTACGCCAACACCAACTAACAATATTATTACTTCAATATATGGACCAGCTACTGATGCTGTTCAAAATGCTGATTCAGATGGAGATGTAAACTTTACTGATCCTAACTTCAAATTGCCTTCTGACTGGCGTTACCAGATTGCCGCTGATTACAACTTGGACATCCCAGGACTCGGTGACGATTTTGCACTATCTGTTGAAGCCATTTATATTCAGAAAATTGACCAACAATGGTGGGAAGATGCATCAATAAGAGAAAATGATGTCGATGGTACAACTGCTGATGGCGGTTTAACATTATACAACGATGACGATAATCGTTATGACATTATGCTTACTAACTCGAATAAAGACGGTAAATCGTTGATTTTAACTGCAGCATTAGCGAAAACATTCGATAATGGCATTAAGTTCTCAACATCATATACAAACCAAGACATTACTGAAGGACATGGCGGAACAAGCTCAACAGCAAGAAGTAACATTCGTTACAATGTTGGCTTAGATCGCAACACCCCAGTTGTAGGCACCGCAAACTATCAAATTGAGCACCGCTTTGTTGTTAGTTTGGGCTATGAAGCAGAATTCTTCGACGGTTATGCTACTAACTTCGACGTTTTCTTTGAGCGTCGTTCTGGCAAACCATTCTCTTACACGGCTAGTTTTGGTAGTGTTGGAGATAGAGACGAAGGTACATACATTGGCAGTCCATGGTCTATGTTAAGCCCTGGCCTTTATGGCGGTAACTTCTTACCTTACATTCCAACAGCGGGCGATACTAACGTAACATACCTGGGAACTACTGAAGCTGACGTATTAGCTCGAGTAGAAGAAGCTGGTCTAAGTGGTTATGCTGGTGGTTACGGGCCTAAAAATGAAGCACGTACTCCATGGGTTAACACACTTGATTTAACTATTCGTCAAGAAATCCCAGGTTTACTTGAAGGTCATAAAGGTTCGCTTTACTTAACTGTAGATAACTTATTAAACCTAATAGATAGCTCACAAGGTAAAGTATACGTAAACGATTTCGGTACTTCACGTTTGTATTCAGGGACTATTGATCCAACTTCTAAAAAGTACGTTATCGATCGAGTTAAAAACGATAGCAATAAATTTGACGAAAATGAATCAACATGGCGCTTAAAAGTTGGTGTTAGCTACAAGTTCTAGTCGAACTTTGGTTAATCTAACTTAACGCTAAAAATGCCAATCATATGATTGGCATTTTTTTTACCTTTTAAAAGTGAATGTTAACTACTTCACATACCTCAAGCCTACCTCTTACTTCATTGATCATTTTTCACGTATGATAATAAGAAAAAAATGAGACTATTATGTTTAAACCACTACTGAGTTTGGTGCTACTTGCAACTATTGCAGGTTGTCATTCACCTGAAATTACAATGAAACAACAAATAAATATAAAGATTGCCACGTTTAATGTCAGCATGGACGCAACCAACTATGTTGGCCGTGATACGAAACGTGCGACAAATACAGTGCTAAAACAGCAGTTAGGCAACGGTAATCAGCAAATTAAAAACATTGCAGAAATCATTCAGCGCACTCGCCCTGATATCATCTTGCTCAACGAATTCGATTACATTGCCAACCCGCAAGAAGGCATTGAAGTCTTTATTAAACAATACTTAAATATATCTCAACACAGTGCGTTATCGGCCATTGATTACCCTTATTACTACTACGCACCAGTAAATACAGGTAAGACCAGTCCATTTGATTTAACGGGGGATGGCAAGGCGACAGGCACCCAAGGTGATGCTTGGGGATTTGGGTTCTTTGAAGGACAATATGGCATGATGTTATTGTCTCGCTACCCTATTAACACACAAGATATTCGTACCTTTCAAAACTTTAAATGGAAAGATATGCCAAACGCGCTACGTCCAATTGAACCTAAAACAGGTCAGCCTTTCTACAACGATGAAGTTTGGGCACAATATCCCTTATCATCGAAATCTCACTGGGACGTACCTGTGAACGTTAACGGAGAGATAATACACGTATTGGCGTCGCATCCAACACCGCCAGTTTTTGATGGGCCAGAAGATAGAAATGGGTCAAAAAATCATGACGAAGTGCGCTTTTGGTTAGACTATATTACGCCGAATATGGCTGATTATATTTATGATGACGAAGGTGAAAAAGGTGGATTAGCGCCCCGTTCACGTTTTGTAATCATGGGAGATCAGAACTCTTCGTCAACTGAGGGTAACTCTCGAAAAGAAGCCATTAATGGACTATTAACCAGTGCACTAGTGAATGACTCCCTCATTCCTCAGAGTCTGGGTGGTGATTTACATAAGAGTAAAAATCCACTGTCCAAATATCATACTGCGTACTGGGGCATGCGTGCAGATTATGTACTGCCGTCTGCCTTCGGTTTTGATGTTATCAATAATGGCGTTTTTTGGCCTAATGCTAACAAAGACACTTATCGACTGATTAAAGACAGAACGGCGTCTTCAGATCATCGGTTAGTATGGTCAGAACTAAAAATTAAATAGCGGTTGATGTAATGTCAGTCGGTTGAGTTAAAAGCCAATCGCCTGACATGAATGAATTGACGATTTATAAAGTAGAATCAAAGCAACTCAGAGGTTGGTTCGGTACATCGGCCCAGCCAATTTTTTGGCAAACATCAATAAAGCTGTTTGGTAACTTGGCATTAATCTCAAGTAGTTGCTTATTAATTGGATGTTCAAAGCATAACTGTGAAGCATGCAACATTAAACGCTGCTCTCCTAAATGCGCCTTAAAATATTTATTCTGTTTGCCGTCGCCGTGTGTTGTATCGCCCATAATAGGGTGGCGTAGATGAGCAAGGTGACGTCGTAATTGATGCTTTCTACCTGTTAACGGTTTAAGTGCTATCAAACTAAATCGTGCCTGTTCATATTTCCCAATAGGCTCATCAAACGCGCCACTTAATAGGTGATGCCAGTGCGTTACTGCGCTTTGTGCTTCTTTGTCTTGCTTAGCCTTTTTATCTGCAATTTTATCGAGCTCTTCCTTAAGAGGGTAATCAAGTGTATCACTGCCAAGTAAATGGCCCCTTACCATAGCAATATAGCCTTTGGTGACTTTACGTTCACTAAATACTTCACTTAAAGTGCGAGCCATTTCACTGGTTAATGCGAATAACAAAACGCCAGATGTAGGCCTATCTAACCGATGAATAGGATAAACATATTGCCCTATTTGATCACGTAGCATAGTCATCGCAAAGAACGTTTCCTTACGAGCCAGGTAACTTTTATGTACTAACAAGCCCGCGGGCTTGTTAATAGCGACCATATATTCATCCTGATAAATAACCTCAAGAGGACTAAAGGGATTATCTAATAGTTCCATTAGTTAAATTGGGCGTCTAATTGCTCGATTAAAATCAGAAGTGTAGAAAAGTCTGTAGATTCATTTTTCCATGACTCTTGAGCCATTGGCAATATTTCAAAATCTTGAGGCAATGGCAAATTAGAATCAATTAGCATCGTCATTTTTGGCAACAAGATAAATTCAAGCCATTGATTAAAGCTTAATGTATCACAGCAAAAAGGTTGCTCACTATTGAGTGCTTCTTTACTCGGTTGAGTACTTTGCCATAAGTCTAAGCGAACCATTTCTTGATTAATATCATCAAGGACTTTTTGAACAGATTGAGATTGCGACATAAAATTCTTTCATTAGTGAGTTTGCCGTTATAATACGCATGTCATCAAGTAATACCAATAGCGATGCCACATAATGGTTGTTATAATAGCCAAAATTTTTAAGAGGTAGGTTTCGTGGATAGCATCAAAACATTAAGTGAATTCTTATTACAATCCGGCTCACAGTATCGCGTTTTTGATATGGGTCGCCGAGTTACTCAAATAAGTACCGACGTATTTAGTGATTTTGAACATACCCAAATCCCCTACCCTTTCCCTATTCAGCAACATGCTCTTGTTGGTATCGTGTTTTGGAATAAACAGCAAAGTGAGCAGCATTATGTATGGTTTTTAAAACTGCCTCTGGATGAGTTTGGGCTGTTAGAACAAGCATCGCGCAGTCAATTTTTAGATTTGGTCATTAAAGCGCTTGGTCGCTCAATGGAACAAACACCAAACAAAGAACAACAATCTGCACTTGATCATAACCCGATTATCTTTAAACCATCGGCTCAAAAATTAGCTGCTTTTACCAGCCATGTACGTCAGATTATGAAGTTGTCACCCAGTGAATTCATGAGTCCTGCGCTTAACTACCTTCAAGATAAAACCCAATATCAGGATTGGCAGTCAGTGGGTTACCAGGGATTATCAGATCTCGCGGTAAGACTAGATGATCCAATGTTCAATCAATCAATAGCCCAAGCGATACCTTTATTACCAACAGAAAGTTTTTGCGCTTTATGTTGTGCACTAGAAAATGTCTCAATACCCACCACTGTTGCGCAGCCATTGATTGCTATTTTACAAAGCAGCATAGTGGCTGATGACACTGTGATAATGATTCATGCGGCACGGGCGCTATCCAACGCTAAAGATGCAACCTTTAGTAAACAAGCTTTTGACTTATTAATCGATTATCATGGTACGAATCAGATGATCGACTTGCTCGTAACAATTAGCGGGCGTTATTGGGCGGTGATTGATAATAATGATACAGCTTTAACCTACCTTGAAAAATTAGCACATAATGAAGTAGAGCAAGATATTTTTGACCAACTATTTAGTGATCTTGTATTCATTCCACTATGCAGAAACGCCATGTTAAGCGCGCTTCGTAACCCTAAGCGCAGCAACGCACTAGCTAACTATATTGCTAATTTTATAACGGCATAAGGATTGAAATGGAGCTTTTAAATATTATCGGTTTAATAGGCCTACTTTTTGTTGGATGGTTATTTTGGCAGACGCGCTTGTTAGCCGAAACTGCAAAGCTGGCAACGACTGAATATGCTGAAAAACATGGTTTGCAAATACTGACATTGGCACGGTTAAGTTTAAAACCATCTCGCAATGAACGAGGAAGGTTCTGTTGGAAAGCTCAATATCAATTTGAATTTAGTAGTGATGGTGAAAGTTACTACATTGGAAATATTATCGTTAACGGCAAACGGGTCATTTCTATTGAAACCCCGGCTTATCGTCAATCATTGTAAGACCAACACTATTTTATAACCGACCACTTGTACACGATGTAATCAACAAAAGCATATAATTAGTCGAAATGGTATAAATCTCACTAAACGACAGGCAAAATAAAAGGGTATAACGAATTAACGATATACCCTTTTTTAAGTAAAAATAACACTATGTGTTTTTAAACTTTCCATCTATAAGGTCACTCCGTAGACCATCCCTTTACTCATCCTGAGCGTTCCTCTTTAAGCACTCCGGCCCCTTTCCCTATGTCGGTTTACGACAGCATCCTAAACACTTCCTAGTGTCAACTTCCCTTGCAATTTCCAAATTGCTTAGCTACTTCCTATAGCTTCCTTCATATCCTTTACTAACATCCATTTTAGTATTCACAACATCCTGTTGTGTTCCTTTCTTCACTCATCCTGAGTAACTATTTATACTGCCTTGTATTAATTCTGAGTAATTATCCTTAACTACTACAAACATCCATTTAACTTAATATCAATTTAACGTAAAGTGGGGTCAATCAATTCATGCTAATCATATTCAATCTGAATAATTAATATTATTATTTATTAATGAATCAAGTCCGTTGATTCATTATCAGCTCCATCCGATAAGGTTAATAATAGAGAGTATTTAAGACTAAACAAGGTACTATCTCTTAATGTTTAGTATTCTACTTTCATTGTTAAAATCCCTTAATTGTTATTTACCCTAAATAACAATCAATTACATCGGTTTGCGAGTAATTCTTATTTCTATCAACAGTAGGTTCTCACATGCTTGTGAGAGATCTCTTACAAGCACAATGAGAGATTGCTCCCCAACTATTTTTGATGATTAATAATTTTTTACTTCCAAGCAAACAAGATGCCTATAAAACAACCACCACACGGCTAAATGGGTTGCACAAAACTCGACAAGATAATAGGATAACGCATTCAATATCATTCACTTTTTTGAGATTTTCTATGCCAAAGTTCTATCAATCAGTTTTTGCTCTACTTTTTATTGCATTTAGTTCTATATCCACTGCTGAAACAGGTTTTATTTCAGATGATGTTTGCACATATCTACATACTGGTCCTAGCGCAAAATTTCGTATTCTTGGTAGCATTAAAGCCGGTGAAAGTATCACTATCATTGAGCGCTCTGAAGATGGAACCTTTACCAAAATCACTGATAGCAAAGGACGTGAAGGTTGGGTTATGTCTGAATTTGCATCAACTAAACAAAGCTTGAAGCAAAAATATCTCGCCCTAGAAGAAAAATTAAATGCACAGTTAGCATCCAATCAAGATTTATCACAAGAAACTATGACGATTAAACAGAAAACTGGCCAATTGCAAAAAGAAATTAATCAGTTAACCCTATCTTTAACTGCTGCAAAGAGCGACTTAGTCAATGCTCAGTCACAACTAAAAGGCGAAGATGAGGAAGTAAAAATTAAATGGCTGACACGCGGTGGTTTACTTGTTTTAATTAGTTTTGTTGTTGGGATTATCGTTACTTCTTTAATTTCAAAGAAGAAAAGTAAAAGCAATTGGACTTAATATTTAGAGTTAGTAACACCATTAAACTTCCTAGTGCTTAATTAATGCTCTTTCAGCTATTTATTTTGATATCCTCCTTTGAAACTCTTATGATTTACGATATGTTAATCATAAGAGTTTAACATTCAGCTAATTAGTTCACTGTTCACCAAAATAATTGAGATAACATGACCATACCTATTTTGATTTGTGACGATTCAAGCTTCGCACGTAAGCAAATGACCAGAGCACTGCCCAAAAATTGGGACGTCAGTATTTCTTATGCCGAAAATGGTGAACAAGCCATCGAAGCAATAAAATCTGGTTTGGGTGATATTTTATTTCTCGATTTAAACATGCCTGTATTAGATGGTTATGGTACTTTAGAAATTATTCAATCGCAGGATTTACCCACGCTAACCATCGTAGTATCAGGTGATATACAGCCCTGTTCATATGCTCGTGTTAAAGCGCTGGGCGCATTAGATTTTATCAAAAAACCTACCGATAATGAAAAAGTTAAAGCACTACTTACTAATTACGGTATTTTACGTGAAGAAGATTGCCTTCAAGCACAATTACTTGAAGATCATAAAGATCATTTAGAAACATCGCAAAGAGACAGTGATAAACACCTCATCTCTCAGTCCGGCATAAACTTAGACCCTTATCAAGAAGTTGCCAATGTTGCTATGGGCCGAGCAGCTGACCTCTTAGCACGTGTATTAAATGTAAAAGTTCGTTTACCTATTCCCAAAGTCAGTGCTTTGGCATCGAGTGAGCTACATATGATGCTTAAAGCCACTGATGAGATAGATTCAATTTCTGCTGTCTGCCAAGGTTATGTTGGCTCAGGAATCGCAGGTGAAGCGTTAATTCTTTTTTACGATTCTTGTATCAAAGATCTTGCCAAACTAATGAATCATGAAGGCGATGTTTGTGAGGCCGTTGAACGGGAGATGCTGGTTGAACTTTCAAACCTCTTGATTGGAGCCTTTTTAAAAGGTTTTTCGGATCAACTCGACCTATCCTTTAGCCAATCACATCCAGAGCTATTAGGACTTCATCGAAACATCAATGAATTAATTAATTCTGATACACGTAATTGGCAGGAAATTGTTGCCATTGAAATCAATTATGTCATTGAAGATTATAATATTGAGTGTGATTTAATCATTTTAATTACAGAAGATTCAATCCCAATCTTAAATAACAAATTAATTTATCTATTAGATGAGCAAACTGTATGAGTGCGATAGATTTTAAAGAGTTTCACTGGATGGTATCGATGATTAACAGTATCGATGCTGGTCTCGTTGTACTTGATACTGAGTATGTTGTTGAGTCTTGGAACGGTTTTATGTTCCATCATAGTAATATCCATGCCAGCGATGCTAAAGGTCGTACAATTTTTGATATTTTTCCGAATCTTGATAAAGCATGGTTCATGCGTAAAGTTGAAGCAGTAAAGACAATACAGAATCAATCGTTTATTACTTGGGAACAAAAACCATACATTTTCCCTTTTAAAAATTACCGACCAATTACTGGCACGGTAGAGCATATGTATCAAAACGTCACTATTCTACCCTTGCCTTCTCTCACCGGTAGCATCGATCAAATATGCCTTATCATCTATGATGTTACTGATATAGCTTCTAATCGCCAGGCTTTACAAAAAGCCAATGCCAAGCTGGAGAAATTGTCTAAAACAGACCCTTTAACTCAGCTTGATAATAGAAGTGCCCTTGAAAATAATCTCGATTTAGCTAAAAAACATTATAGTCTGGCGCAAAAAATCAGTTCGCTAATTATGATAGATATCGATCATTTCAAGCATATCAATGATACCCATGGTCATCCTGCTGGTGATGCTATTCTAGAACAACTATCTCAAATTATTAGCCAAGCGATCTCTGAAAAAGACAGTGTTGCACGGTATGGCGGTGAGGAGTTTGCGATCATTGTAAACCAGAAAACGAATGAAGAAGCCAATCAGTTCGCAGACAAAATACGCTTACAGATTGAAAGCACTCAATTTACTTTTCAAGATAAACAAATCAACGTCACTATTAGTTTTGGCATCGCACAAATAGGCACTGACAATTGGCTTGAATCGGCTGATAAAGCCTTATATGAAGCAAAACGTCAAGGCCGAAATCAAGGCGTTATTTTTGAGAGTATGCCTGACTAATCCTAGCCAATGTATTCATGATATCAATATTCAAGACACATTCTTTTCTACAAGATTAAATATTTGTATAATAACAGCCAAACGGTTTGAAAACTTTTTGGCTGAAATTTTCGGCGCTCTATCCCCTACTTGATGATAATCCGCATGTTGACCACCGCCGACAAATAGAAAATCGATGCCTTTTTTAGCGAATGACCAATGATCACTCGCCTTCTTATAATCAATCATCCTTCCTGTTTTCAGGCTTCTATGGGAGCGTCGATTAACGAGACATACCTGCTTAATTTGTGCTACTTCTTGATGAAATGAGTCAGCTCTCGCCTTGCTCGAATAATAAAATAACTTATTCGCCCGCGCCAGCATATCCAGATTAATATTGAACGAAATATTATCGACAACAGTCATTGGTGAATTAAGAAAAGCCTGACTGCCCAATAAGCCTTTTTCTTCTGCGTCAGTTGCCACAAAAACAACCGAATAATTAGGTGGAAATTCTACTAAGTGCTGGGCTAATGCTAACATCATAGCGACACCAGAGGCATTATCATCGGCGCCAGAATAAATATCAGACCCTCGCTGGCCAAGGTGATCATAGTGGGCTGTTACTACAATAACTTTGTCGGGATTTATTTTTCCGTTAATTCCTCCCACAACATTGACTCCTTGTTTAGCACCCAATTTATTATGCGAGAACGGAACGAGGTACGACGGAGCAATTTTTTCCAGCCCAATTTCTTCAAAACGATTTTCTAAATACTGATAACTAAAGATACTCCCTTGAGTGCCCGTTCTACGGCCCTGAGCTTTGTCAGAACTTAAGATTTTAAGATCAGACATTAATTGCACGTTAACTTCATTGCTTAACTGATAATTATCACACGGCCGTTGAACACTCAGTGACTCACACCCCGCCAAGGTAAATAGGAATACTAGGTAGATAAACTTATGTATAGTTAATGGCATCTGACATTACACGCTATTCTCAGTACAATTAAGAAGATATAATAAGCACACTTTCATCTTCTTTGCCAACATTTGAGCCCCTATGAACTTTGTGAATAGAATATCCTTAATTATTACCCCTAAGCTTCCAATGCACCAATGGATTGAAATTGTAGCGCCTGATGAGGCACCTAGTGCACAAGAATTAATGAATGAGTCTAGTTGTTACTTGTTAGATGAGCCAGAGCAAGAAGAAACACTGGATGTTTTAATTAGCCAATTAATCAGTGCTAATTATCAAAAAATTTGGAAAAACGAGCTCAGTGTGTGGGATGAATATCTTGATGACATGCCAAGTGTAATGAATGAAACAGAGTTTAAAAACTGGTTCAATGTTACATTATCAGGCCTAACATTCGATTTAGCCCAAAGCCCATTATTAACCGCTTCTGTAGAGCAATAATTAGTTAATCTGGCCTGCTGATAGAGCGTTTTAGCTCTAACTTATAAATAAAAACACCTTGCTCCTTCTTGGGGAGCATGGCACATTAGTATCATGTATTAATTTTTTGTAAAAACCCATGCCTATTGCTACATTCTGGGAAGAATTATTATTAGAAGCTAAAAGCGCTATCTCGCAAGAGCCTCTATTAACAAACCTTTACCGCAGTCACATCATTGACCAACGCTCTTTAGCAGCTGCTCTTAGCAACATACTGGCGAGTAAGCTGTATGATACTTACATGCCCGCCTGTGAATTAGAACGTTTATTTAATGATTCATTTGCACAAATCCCTAATTTAATTGACTGCACTATCTATGACATCAAAGCTGTTAAGGAACGAGATCCAGCCGTTGAGAATTATCCTGAAGTTATTTTATACCTCAAAGGCTTTTTAGCATTACAGGCTTATCGTGTATCTCATTGTTTATGGCAACGTGGGCGTAAATCATTAGCTACGTTCATTCAAAGCAGAATATCAGTGATTTTTGATGTTGATATTCACCCAGCAGCTGTTGTTGGTAAAGGCGTTATGTTCGATCACGCCAGTGGCATAGTTATTGGTGAAACCAGTGTCATTGAAGATAATGTATCAATTTTGCAAGGTGTTACACTTGGTGGTACCGGTAAAGAAAGTGGCGATCGTCATCCCAAAGTACGTGCGGGTGTATTAATTGGCGCCGGCTCTAAAATTCTTGGCAATATTGAAATTGGCCAAGGGGCCAAAATAGGCGCTGGTAGTGTTGTGCTTAAAGCTGTAGCACCTCACACGACGGTTGCTGGTGTTCCTGCAAAACAAATTGGATCGCCTGAAAGCATCATGCCAGCATTAGATATGTGTCAGAATTTAGAAAAAGAATTGGCAAGCCAGAAGAAGAATCCGCCACTGCTCGAATTTGATATCTAAAACAGTACTAGAGCTATACCCTCTATAGCTCTAGTTATTTAAAACGCTAGTGATTGATGCCAGTTGTTAGTCATTTAATGATTCAAATAACGGCATCAAAATATCAGGCAATTCATCCACATTTTTTTGTTTGCTTAATCGATCTAACGCTACATAAATACGTTTTTTGTTCTCGCTATCAAGCTTTTCTAACAAGTCCTGTAAACCAATTTCACCAAGAGATACCTGACCGCGCTTTGCATGATTGCGAGTTCGTAATAGCTGATAAATAAATAAGAAACGAGCTAACAAGACATAAGGGAAATTTTTACTACCAATAGGTCCTAATCTTGCCTCGTATCCACCTAATGGAAGCCCTTTTACTTTACTTGCAGCCAGTTTATCCGCACCAAACCATGCAGCAGACGAACCAACAACGCCGCCGCCAATGGCTCCTAACATAAACGAATGACCAGCAACTGCTAGATCAAGTACACCACCTGCAGCAGCACCTGTTAAGCCTGCAACACTAGTCAGTTGTTTCTTACTTAAACCCCAGCCATACCATTTTTGTGTATCAAATAAATCATCTGGAATTAGCAACTGCTTACTCTCTCGTTGCAATTGATGATGGCGGTATACCAACTGTAATTCATCAAAAGCACCTTGTTCACGTTGCCTCATCCATGCGTAAAACTTTTGCTCTAGCGCTAATTTTAGACTTGATGCTTGTGACTTTGATAACGTTTTTTGCGTCACTTGATGATTAGTCATTTCAGTCAATAATTGCGCAGCAATGAAACAGCTTTGGTATTGTTGATGCATTGTTTCTTGTTTAAAGCCCTCAATTATATCGCTAATTTTTCCTTGCCATGGTTGATGAATTGCTGCAAATGCTTGTAACAGTTCAATGTGTTGTTGTATATCAGCCTTCACGGCGTCAAAAACACGTACCACACTGAAATATTGACCTAGGGCTGATTGCCAATTGGAGACATAGTCTTGATTTTGAATTGGATTGATTAATGCCATTGTCGGCTGGCCAGTCCAGCGCAGTATTTCCATTTCCGCTTCATATTCAGGACTATAAGGCCTTGAACCATCAACGACATATAAGATGGCTGCCCCAGCCATAATTGGTTTTAACAACTCAGTTTCATCTTTAAATTGCTGCTGGCAAAGTTCATCGTTTAAAAACTCATGGATACGTTGATGCCGTTTATCCGCCGAAGGGTTAGTGAGTTTAAGCCAAGCAAGCACTTTTCGAGGTCGTTGAAAGCCAGGCGTATCAATGAGCTGATACTGCGCCTGACCAATAGTAATATTGAACGTTTCTGATACAACCGTTGTACCACTTTGCATCGAAACAGCCACTTTGTCATTACGTGCTAATGTTGAAACAACACTAGACTTTCCTTTATTTGGATGCCCAACAACGGCAAAACTCGGGCTCATACTAATTCCTTATCCACAAAAAGTGACCAATGTTCTAATGACAAACAAAAACGTCGCCATTCATCAACATAATGTGCTGAAATAGGCTGCCATACACTATCTTTATGATCAATTAACATGACAATACCGCGTCCCTGCTCAAGATAATCTTTCAATTCACCCATAGGAGGTTCCCACGCAGCGACTAACAACAGTTGCGTTTTATCACTACCAATTGCATTTTGCTCATCCTGACCATGAAAGCCTACTTGAAATATATTGATGGGGGCAACGTCAAAACTACCCACTATTTTTTCTATCAAAACATCATCTAACTCAAGCCAGCAGCATAAGTTGTAATCATTTATTGCAGGGCGACTATTTAAGACGTTAGCTAGTTGGGGGGACGGCGGCTGCGGGTTAATACGTTCGTCTTTTGACATATTTGATTGTGACAACTGCGCCATTTTGTAAAATTTAACCCGGGCCAACAGCGTGCTGATTATTCTTGGAATAATGGCATAAAAAATTTGAGCAACAAATAAAAACTGCCACCACACACCGTGATTTGTACCATCATCAGCCCCATTCATGCGATTCTCTTTCGTTGTTTCCACTAACCATTGAGCGGGTTGTGCAATATCAGTCATCGACCATGGCAGTGCAATAAACTCTAGAATAGGTAATATGTGTTTTGTTTCAAGCAACGTTGAGCGCCATACAAAGGCAACATCACTAAAAAGAAGGACCATGATAAATGAGATTAAACAACCAATACTAAAGGCTAATACTGACTGTTGGCTCTGCATAAATAACCAAGCATTAAAACGTTGATCACGTTTGAGGATCAACAACTGAGATTTCAATTCATCTGACCATATAGGAAGTTTAACAACCTGTTTGATGCCCCAGAAAGATTGTTTATGAGGAAGAAACCTCAGCGTAATTAATAAGAAGCAAGAAATGAACGGCCAAAGTACAAATAGCCCAATAAAATGAAGTAAGTTAACACGTCCTAATTCATCTCCTGCCACTATCGAGGCGCTAATCAATACGCCGACGATAAAGAAAAATGAGATAAAACCAGTACTAAACTGAGTAAGTTTTGATTGTTCAGGCAAGATATGCCCCTGATTAAAAAGCTCATTATTAAATAGATTTGCAGTATTATGCAATGATTAACAGTAACAAAAGATGCTAAAAATAAAAATTAAGCATAAGTATCTAAACCGCTATCGGGATCATTATCATCGGTTTTACTTTTTTGGGGTGATTTATCGACTTTTAATGGCATTTTTTCATCATCTAAAGTCGTTTTCTCTTCGTCAACAATCCCTTTTTTAGCAATCTTATCAATTTTTTTAACGCCACCTTTTACCTTGCTCACCTGATTTACACCTGCGCGAGGTAAAATGGAATAAAGTAAATCCTGGGACATGCTCAACTCCTTTGTTCATTAACTGTTATATTTTTATCGGCTAACGACAAATGATCTTTATTTTTTATACAATCGTCTTAATTAATGTTTAGTAAGTCGTACTATTTAATACTTTACTATAGCATCTTTAATTAAATACATTACAATAGACGTCTAGACGTAAATAAACACTAATTAACATTAAATGGAAGGCTTTTTGCTATGGCGCAACACCTTTTCACTTCAGAGTCAGTTTCTGAAGGTCACCCAGATAAAATTGCAGATCAAATCTCTGATGCTGTACTCGATGCTATTTTAGAGCAAGATCCTAAAGCACGTGTTGCTTGTGAAACCTATGTCAAAACCGGCATGGTTTTAGTCGGCGGTGAAGTTACGACCTCTGCATGGGTTGATATCGAAGAGATCACACGCCGCACGGTACGTGAAATTGGTTATGTAAACTCAGAAATGGGATTTGATGCTGATTCTTGCGCTATTTTAAATGCTATAGGAAAACAGTCTCCTGATATTAATCAAGGTGTTGACCGTGAAGATCCTAAAGATCTTGGCGCAGGTGACCAAGGGTTAATGTTTGGTTATGCAAGCAACGAAACTGATGTATTTATGCCAGCTCCAATTACATACGCGCATAAACTTGTTAAACGTCAAGCGCAAGTACGTAAAGATGGTTCATTACCATGGTTACGCCCTGACGCTAAGTCTCAAGTAACCTTTGCTTATGAGAATGGCATAATTACTGGTATTGATGCGGTTGTATTATCTACTCAGCATTGTGATTCGATTGCACAAGATGATTTAATTGAAGCCGTAATGGAAACAATCATTAAGCCGACATTACCTGAGAAATGGTTAAATAAAGATACTAAATACTTTATTAATCCAACTGGCCGCTTTGTTATCGGTGGCCCAGTAGGTGATTGTGGTTTAACTGGTCGTAAAATCATCGTAGATACTTATGGCGGTATGGCTCGTCATGGTGGCGGTGCATTCTCTGGTAAAGATCCTTCAAAAGTTGATCGTAGTGCTGCATATGCTGCACGTTATGTTGCAAAAAATATTGTTGCAGCTGGTCTTGCTGATCGCTGTGAACTACAACTTTCTTATGCTATTGGCGTCGCTGATCCAACCTCTATTAGTATTGAAACATTTGGAACAGGTAAAGTTGACGAAGCAACAATGATTAAACTTGTGCGTCAACATTTCGATCTACGTCCATATGGTCTTATCGAAATGCTTGATCTTAATCGCCCAATTTATCAACCAACGGCGGCATACGGTCATTTTGGTCGTGATGAATTCCCATGGGAACGCACTGATAAAGCTCAACTATTAAAAGATGACGCTGGTCTTTAACCATTAGCTGAAACTTAAAAAAACCAACTCATGAAGTTGGTTTTTTTTTGCCCTCAATCCCAATAACAAGCTATTGCTCGGCAATGTGCTCCTGCATTGCTCGAATGATTTCATAGCTCAACAAGATCACGTGATTAATGGAAATGGTATGATTTATTGAATGTGCTAAAATAACTATTTACATTTTGAAGATAAATCCATGACCCAAATAACCGACGCACAAACACAATTTATTTCACACGTTGAACAATCTCAAACATTATATGGCCTACAAGATCCATCATCCCAAGAGTGGGTAGTACTTGACTCTATTAATTTTGAAGACAAAGATGTCATGCCGTTATGGTCGACTGAAGAACTAGCACAAACACAAATTGCAGATGAATGGAAAGCATTTACTGTTGCTCCAATCACACTGGCAGATTGGTTAGAATTTTGGGTTGAAGATTTATCACAAGATGATGTTTTAGTAGGCATCAACTGGGTAGACGAAAATAGCTGCGCCGAGTTGTCACTTGATGTATTTACTCAAGCGTTAATCGCCATCGAGAAATACGTAAAATAAAGAGTATTAAAGCCATTTCAATAAATGGCTTTAACTGTTTATAGATGCAAAAATTCAACGCTTGTTGATGTTTGTCCAGATTTTACTTCTGCTAGTAACGGCTCCTCTATGGCCCGCTTTAAATAGCTTAAGTTTTCTTGATAAAAATCCATCGGCGTTTCAAGTTGATTAGCCACCCAGCCTTTAATTCTCAGCCCATCACCTTTAATGGCTTCAATCGTTAATAACGCATGGTTTAAACAACCTAACTTCATACCGACAACGACAATTATCTCGCCACCTGTTGTTTTTGCAAAATCGCTTAGATATTCACAGTCATTTAACGGTAATCGCCAACCACCAGCGCCTTCAATCAAGGCTATGTCACTTTGATTATTAACGTTTTTCCACCATTGTTCCAGCATGGACAGTGTTAATGGTTTCGATGCTTGCTCACTGGCGATGTGTGGCGCAATAGGCTCTTTAAAACATATCGGATTAATATCCTCATAGGCTAGCTGCGGTACACCTGCCCTGCGTAATATTATCGCATCATCATTTTGCAACTGACCGTCGATCATACTAGCCCCTGCAGCCACAGGTTTATAACCAATGGCCGTAGAAGATTTAGTGAAATGTTTTAGCAATAATTCACTGACATAGGTTTTACCAACATCTGTGTCGGTGCCAGTGACAAAATATAATGCTTGCGATGTCATTAAATACTCTTTTGTTAAATTGATTTTACCAAGGTGCAAAATGCGACCTGATAAGTTGCAGTTAAACCATCTGAAGTGCGAAATAACTCATATTCTTGGGCTAATTTCTTAAGAGCACCGCGCCCCATTAAACCCTGAGAGTGGTTTGCTGTTTGATTAGCACCAATGGCTTTCAGGTCGCGCATTAATGCCAAAACACTCGAGTAATAAATAATTTGCGGTTGTACATCCAGTGCTTGTAACTCAAACTCACTATTGGCAATGATTTTCGCTAATTCAGATTTTCTCAAAAATGTATTCACATGCTGCGCATCATCTACAGCTGTCCAAGATTGAGCTAACTCAAACAATGTACCATCGAGTAGCGTAGAAAAAACAAATTGACCACCATCATCCAATACACGATACGCCTCTTCAAGAGCCTTAGATAATTGATGAACCCATTGCAACATCAAACTGGAATAAATACTGTTCACAGACCTGTCAGTTAATGGTAATTTCTCAGCGTCACCAGCGAGCCAGGTTACCCTAAGTTGCTTGTTTCTATCTCGCGCAAATCGCAGCATATTAGGCGCAATATCCAAACCAATCAATTGCTCTGATTTATCATGTAACGCACTAGTAAAATAACCTGGGCCGGTCCCCAAATCTAACAGCGTATTAGCCTTATCAAGGCGCGATAACAGTTGGTTACCTACCCTGCGTTGTAACGCTGCGCCACTGTCATAGCTAGCTGCACTATTAGAAAATGAATGGCTGATCGCTGCTTTGTTGATGGCATCCGCTGGTGCTTGTTGCCCATTGTTAAATGATTCTAGAGACGAATTCATAATGCCCCTTGTTGTAATAACTCTGTTGCACATGATAGCTGCTCAACCAATTTTTTTATATCTGACAATTGATGATTGCTTGATAAGGTTACGCGCAATCTTGCCGTATTTTTAGGAACTGTTGGCGGGCGAATAGCACTTACCCAAATTCCCTGTTGTTTGAGGTAATCACTGACTTTTAAAGCGTCTTCACTTTTACCAATGATAATAGGCTGTATTGCACTCTCTGATGCCATAATCATCAACCCTGCTTTAAGTGCATGTTCTCTAAAATAGGCGATGCGTTCATAAAGTTTATCGTGACGCCACGTCTGCAAGGATAAATTAATGCTTTTAATCGTTGCAGCAACAGTAGGAATTGGCAGCGCCGTTGAGTAAATATAGTGACGGCAATAATTAGTTAAATAGTCGATTACATCATCACTAGCAGCAACAAATGCTCCACCTGTACCAATAGTTTTTCCGAAGGTAGCCATCAAAATATCTGGTGAGACACTAACAGCTGCGCAGGTGCCATGACCTTGGCCATTAATGCCAAATCCATGGGCATCATCCACCATCATCCAAGCATCATGTTGTTTCGCAAGGCAGTTAATAGCAGCGAGATCACCACTATCTCCATCCATAGAAAATATGCCCTCGGTGACAATCAATTTATTCTCAATGTTTGATGAGCTCTGTAATAATTGCTCTAAACGCGGCATATCATTATGATGAAAACGTTTCATTGTCGCCGGAGATTGCATTCCAGCATCCATTAAAGAGGCATGATTTAACTTATCTTGCAGCAGTAAATCATGTTTGCCTAACAATGTTGAAATCACCCCACTATTAGCAGAAAAACCTGCATTAAAAAGCATGCAACGCTTCATATTAGTGACGTCACATACAAGTGATTGCAGGTATTGATGCAGATTCGAGTGCCCCGTCACTAAACTAGAGCCACCACTACCAACCCCATAACGAATCGCGGCCTCATTACTGGCTGAAATCACTTCGGGATCGCTGGCAAGGCCAAGATAATCGTTACTGGAGAAATTAACAAATTTGACGTCGTCAAACGTCATATTTATCTGATTTCCACCTGTAATATCACGCGTTTCACGGCAATGATGAGTATCACGCAAATGCTCAACAGAGGCTGATAAATGTTTAAAACTCATGCTAATAGATTAATTAGCTGCTTCATAAAATAAGTTGTCTTGTTTGCCCAAAGACACTGCATCTAAAATAGAGGCTTCGTATGCTTCGTCTGAGTATTGGCGCGTTCGCTCAGTATTAATGCCTAATTTCTTAAACAAGTTAACATCTGTGGACTCTTCTGGATTGCTCGTCGTTAATAACTTACAACCATAGAAAATTGAATTAGCGCCAGCCATAAAACACATTGCTTGCATTTGCTCATTCATATTCTCGCGGCCTGCAGAAAGGCGTACATGAGATTTTGGCATCATGATGCGCGCAACAGCAATAGTGCGAACAAAATCAAAATGCTCTAGGTCATCAACATTTTCTAAGGGTGTGCCCTTCACTTTAACAAGCATATTAATAGGTACACTATCAGGGTGTTGATCAAGATTAGCTAGCGCCATTAATAAACCATAACGGTCTTGTTCTTTCTCGCCCATACCAATGATGCCACCACTACAGACTTTCATACCTGCTCCGCGAACATAAGATAATGTATCAAGTCTATCTTGATAAGTACGAGTTGTAATGATTTGATCGTAATATTCAGGTGATGTGTCAAGGTTATGATTGTAGTAATCAAGACCTGCATCACTGAGCTCTTGGGCTTGTTGAGCTGTTAACATGCCTAAAGTCATACAGGTTTCCATGCCCATGTCACGTACTTGACGCACCATATCTAATACAATTGGCATGTCACGATCTCGTGGGTTACTCCATGCTGCGCCCATACAAAAACGTGTTGAACCTACTGCTTGGGCTTGTTTAGCGGCTTCTAATACTTTAGCAACTTCCAACAATTGTTCTTTCTTAAGACCCGTTTTATTGCGAGCTGATTGGGGACAATATTTACAATCTTCAGGGCAAGCGCCCGTTTTAATCGATAGTAACGTGGATACTTGCACTTCGTTTGGATTGAAGTTTTCACGGTGGACCATTTGCGCCTGAAACATTAAATCATTAAACGGTTGATTAAACAGTTCGGTAACTTCTTGCAAAGTCCAATCGTGACGGATATTAGATGCTGCGCTCATTGCTGACTCATTATTATTGTTAATTTATTGGCTAGGATACGGCATTGATGTAACCTGTCAACCAAACACATTCCCACAGATTTACAACTGACCATTTTTTAATCATTTATTTTAGGTATTTTATGAATCAATCTGACTTTCTATTTGATAAAGAACACATCTGGCATCCCTATACTTCACTTGTTGCCCCCTTGCCTTGTATTGGCGTAGTAGAAGCTCACGGTGTCGAGTTAACTCTGCATGATGGTACCAAACTGATAGACGGCATGAGTAGTTGGTGGTCAACCATTCATGGCTACAATCATCCGCGCCTCAATCAAGCGGCAAAAGATCAAATTGATAATATGTCTCATGTCATGTTTGGCGGTATAACACATCCCAGTGCAATAAATTTATGCCGCCGATTGGTGGACATGACCGCCGCAAGTTTAGATCGCGTATTCTTGTCTGATTCTGGTTCTGTTGCAGTTGAAGTCGCTTTAAAGATGGCTATTCAATATTGGGTGGCCAAAGAAAAACCTAATAAATCTCAAATGCTCACCATTGAGCATGGCTATCATGGCGATACCTTTGCTGCAATGTCAGTATGCGATCCGGTAAACGGCATGCACGATTTATTTAATAATGTGCTCTCTAAACAACTTTTTGCCACAGCCCCTCAAATTGGCTTTGATGAAGAGTGGAATGATCACGACATTGCTCCGCTAACAGCTTTATTTGAAGCCCATCATCATAATGCGGCAGCCATTATTTTGGAGCCTATAGTGCAAGGGGCTGGCGGTATGCGAATGTACCACCCGAACTATCTTAAAGCTGTGCGAAAATTATGCGATAAATATAACGTTTTACTTATTTGTGATGAAATTGCCACAGGATTTGGCCGAACAGGGAAAATGTTTGCCTATGAACACGCCGACATAACGCCAGATATTTTATGTGTCGGTAAAGCCTTAACTGGAGGCTACATGAGTTTAGCTGCTACTATGACGAGTCAAGTTATTGGTGAAACAATTTGTAAAACTAAAGCGGGTGTATTTATGCATGGCCCAACATTTATGGCTAATCCATTAGCTTGTGCTGTAGCTAATGAAAGCCTAGCAATGCTGCAAGAGAATAATTGGCAGACGCAGGTTTCATCTATCGAGTCTCAATTAAAGCAACTATTTGAACGATTTTGTGCCCTCAAAAATGTTGCTGATACGCGTGTGTTAGGTGCTATTGGTGTTATTGAATTAACTTCCGCCGTCGATATGGAATCCATACAAGCAGCATTTGTTAAACAAGGTGTTTGGGTAAGACCATTTGGAAAGCTAGTGTATATTATGCCCCAATATATAATAGATCCACATCAACTGACCACTTTATGTAATGGCATCTATAATGTGTTGGCTAACTTGCCACAAATGCAGGATGCTTCTTAAAGGTAGCAATGGCTTCCTCTATGCTGTCAGCATAAGTACTGCTGAGGTTATTGCTAGATTCATGATGAAGCCTAATGCGCTTTAGATATTCACCAGTCACAACGGTAATGCTATCAATACATCCATCATCTTTGGACTGTTGCTGCATTGCCGCTCCCATTAACAGCACACTCTCAGAGGAAAATACATCATCAGCCAGATGTAAGAGTCTAAACCATTGTTTTTGCGGTGACAGTTCGAAAAAAGATTTGCGCTTTTGGACCAGTCGAATCAACCCTTCCTCATTAAAACTACCGCGTAACCTATACACTAAAATATTACCAACCCATTCAAATTCAACATCGCCATGCGCTCTCATATTGTCTCCTTTACGGTAAGTATTAATGTTCATATTATCGTCAACAATTTGTAATAATTCATCATTGAAACAAGTTTTTAATTATCAAGGATCTTTTATAATGAAATATTGCAATGACACTGTTATTATTAATAACAATCAATAATCTGACAAGAGATAACAATGGCTGACGAAAATTTAGCACTAAAAAAAGCGGGTTTAAAAGTAACACTGCCCCGTATTAAGATTTTAGAAATACTGCAATTACCAGTCAATCAACATATTAGTGCTGAAGATCTCTACAAAATTTTGTTAGAGCAAGGTGAAGAAATTGGTTTAGCAACGGTTTATCGCGTATTAAACCAATTTGACGACGCGGGCATAGTTACTCGTCATCACTTTGATAGTGGTAAGTCTGTATTTGAGCTAACAAGTAAAGAACACCATGATCATTTAGTTTGTTTAAACTGCGGTAAGGTAATTGAATTTCATGATGAAATTATTGAGCAGCGCCAACGTGACATCGCTAAAGCAAATGGCATTGCATTAACTAACCATAGCTTATACCTATACGGAAAACCTGTTAGCGGCGAGTGTAACCACTAGTACATTTTGCTAAAGCAGATACAAAAAAACCGACGTTATGTCGGTTTTTTTATATCTAAAATTTAACAGTTTAACTACCCTATTGCCATAGGGCTGATTTCATTAAATTTGAGCGGCTATTTCTTTGGCAAGAACGCTCTGACATCCGACTTTTTCAAGTGATTTAGTTAACATCGCGCGCTTTTTACCCGTATTTGAGTTTGTCATTACCCAAAACGCTGTTTGACCTATTTGTTTAGGTTTAGTACTCGCATTAGACGCTAACAACGTGGCTTCGTCTTTAGCAAAATAAACCCGATCACGGCCGCTAATCGATAATACGTGATCAAACTTTGCAGGAGTCATATTGTGCAGTTGTTCGAGTAAAAACAAAAATCTGCCTACCGCCGCTTTGTGCTTCACAATAACACTTGGCATTATTAATGATTTAAAATCAGCAACATGTGATTGAACATGTAACGGTGAAGTGTCAGCTTTATCTTCGGCAATAGTCGCTTTCAATTCAACAACCGCGTTATTTTTAACTTCAACAGGATCTTTTATTGGTCCATCGACAACAATATTACCCACGGCAGGTAATCCTAATAAACGACGTAAGATTGCAGAGGCGTCTTCACCAATAGATTCAGTTTGACTTGCAATGTAACGGTATAAGTCGTTTTCAACGTCAATCGACTTCATTTTAACCCCTTATTAATCAAAGTAATTTTTCTTTTGCACGTTTTATTATCATGCGATTATACAGATTGGAAATCAAAGCACCATTTATTTTGAAAC
>Ga0105355_10001118_pt1 | contig 25001 bp, 18 predicted proteins | sample GOMGulsemesocosm_2_FD_83508 | JGI IMG/M metagenome (GOLD analysis project Ga0105355, IMG submission 83508) | Methane-oxidizing microbial communities from mesocosms in the Gulf of Mexico - GOM9C Gulf of Mexico | ecosystem: Environmental > Aquatic > Marine > Cold seeps | place: Gulf of Mexico...
CAAAGGGTTGGTGGCGGTGATTTGAATGTTCAGGTTCCTGAAGAAGACAGCGATGATGAAATTGCAGATTTGGGTCGCTATTTCAACCACATGACGCGGGATCTTAAGGCTCAAAGAGATGCACTATTGGACAATACGCATCACATCGAAGGCCGACGCCGTTTGTTCGACTCGGTGTTGTCGTCGGTAACGTCCGGGGTGGTTGGTCTTGACGAACAGGGTCGCGTGACTTTCGTAAATCGATCAGCAGAGCGGTTGTTGGACTGGCACGGGGAGCAACAATCATTGGACCTGTCTGTTGCGGTGCCCGAATTTGGCGCGCTGTTTTCGGACCTGACTGCAGCTGCCGGTGAAGTGGTACAGGGCGAAGTGAAAGTCACCCGGCAAGGTCGGTTGGAAAACCTGCTGGTTCGCATGTCGCCGAGACTGTCAGAAGACGGCCGACTAGAAGGCTATGTAGTGGCCTTTGAAGATGTGACTGATCTAGTCAGCGCTCAACGGATGGCGGCCTGGGGGGATGTGGCGCGGCGCATTGCCCATGAAATCAAGAACCCTCTGACGCCCATCCAGTTGAGTGCTGAGCGGATCAAACGTAAGTTTGCCCCAAAATTGGGCGTGGAAAACAGCGACCAACTGCAGGCGATGACAGATGTAATTATTCGCCAAACCAATGACCTACGCCGTATTGTTGATGAGTTTTCAAAATTTGCAAGGATGCCAGAACCGGATCGGCGCGAGGAAGATCTGGTTGCACTGGTGCACGATGCTGTGTTGTTACAGCAGTCGGGGCAGCCTGATCATAATGTGACGGCCGACTTGCCAACGTCACCGTTATTGGCAGAGTTGGACGCCACCATGATCAGCCAGGCATTGAACAATTTGATCAAAAATGCCGGTGAAGCCATTATCAGTCGTGAGAAGAAAACCGGACAAAAATCCGACGACCCACAGATCCGGGTGTCCCTCAAAGACGGGGATAATTGCTTTGAAATTACCATTGCTGATAACGGCATTGGCCTCCCCGAAGACCGGGCACGTCTTTTTGAGCCCTACGTCACAACGCGGGATGAGGGGACCGGGTTGGGATTACCTATTGTGAAAAAAATTATTGAAGAACATGGAGGTAGCCTCGTGTTGGAGGATGCCCCACAATTTGACGGTCAGCAACACCGGGGCGCCATGGCGGTGATCCGATTGCCAGCCGGGGCGCATGTGGCGCACAACAACAGAAATACAAAGAAGGCAGGTCTGACATGAGTGACATTCTGGTAGTCGATGATGAACGTGATATTCGTGAACTGGTCGCGGATATTCTTGAGGACGAGGGTTATTCGACCCGAAAAGCGGCCAACTCTGATGAATGTATGGTGGCGCTGAACGAGGAAGTGCCGGCGCTATTGATCCTGGATATCTGGCTCAAGGACAGCCAGATGGATGGTATCGACATCCTAAAGGCCGTGAAACGCGACAATCCCGAAGTGCCAGTGGTAATCATTTCAGGCCATGGCAATGTCGAAATCGCGGTAGCTGCGATCAAGCAAGGTGCTTACGACTTCATCGAGAAGCCCTTTAATATTGACCAGTTGATGGTGGTGATCCGCCGTGCCATGGAAACCTCACGGTTGCGACGTGAAAACACTGACCTTAGGCGGCTCGATTCCGGAAGTTCCGAAATGATCGGTGACTCGGCAGTTTACCGTGCACTGACTGGTCAGCTGGACAAGGTGGTCAAATCAAACGGAAGGGTGATGTTGAGCGGACCCGCTGGCAGCGGCAAAGAAATCGCGGCTCGCTACATTCACGCCAATTCAAACCGGTCGTCCGCGCCGTTTATCACGGTTAACTGTGCCAGCATTGAACCGGACCGGATGGAAGAGGTATTGTTTGGGCGCGAAACAGCCGAGCGTGGCATTGAACCGGGGTTGCTAGAGCAGGCTCATAACGGGATCGTCTATTTTGACGAGATCGCGGATATGCCTCTGGGCACCCAGTCCAAAATCCTGCGTGTCTTGGTCGACCAGCAGTTCCAACGTGTAGGTGGGGCTGACAAGGTCCGGGTTGATCTCCGGGTGATTTCTTCGACCAATAAGGATCTGACGCTTGAAATTGCGTCCGAGCGGTTCCGCGAAGAGTTGTATCACCGGCTAAATGTGGTGCCGATTGCGGTTCCATCGCTGGCTGATCGACGCGAGGACATACCGCAGCTGGCCGAACATTTCATCAATCATTTCAATGACAACCAGGGCCTTCCACTGCGCGCGTTAAGCGAAGAGGCTGTGGCGCTGATGCAGACAATGATCTGGCCAGGCAACGTACGGCAACTTAAAAATTTGGTGGAACGTGTATTGATTTTGGGTGACGGGAGCGGCCCGATTGAAGCCAGTGAACTTCCGCGTGAGGATGACGCGCCCAACGAGGAGGGCCGTGTGGTGCTGTCCGGGGCTTTGGCGACCCTTCCCTTACGAGAAGCGCGCGAGGCCTTTGAGCGGGAGTATTTGCTGACACAAATCAACCGATTTGGCGGAAATATCAGCCGAACCGCAACCTTTGTGGGCATGGAGCGTTCAGCATTACACCGAAAGCTGAAATCGCTTGGAGTGGTGACATCAAACAAGTCTGGTGCCCGAGTTGCGCATTTGGATAGCGAGGACACATTGGCCTGACCAAAACGTCACATGAAAAAGCCTGGAGACGCTAGAACAGATCCTGGCGAATTGGGTTAAGCGCCCAATGGATCTGGGCGGCAAACCTGAGCCGATCAATGGCGTTGGCTGGGGTCTGCGGCGTCAACCCGGCCTTTGCGGCAGCATCGTTCATTGCCCGTCTGGAGGCAGGGCCAAATTGCCCGTCCGTAGTCACGTTGCCACCCAAGTCTTTTAAAATCGCTTGTGTTCCGGCGTCGATGTCACTGTTTGAAAGGTCGTTCAACAGGCGCTGCGCCGCGACCGCGGCCTCATCATTGTTGAGGGCCATCGCCTTACCCGCCCGCGCCACCGCTGAATGTAATGGAATGCGCGATGAAAGCCTGTTGAAGGCAATCCATGCGCCATTGGTTCCGGCCCAAGCATCGCCGCGTTCCAGGCCCATATCATTCCAGCTCAGCGCTTCAACCGCGTCATTTTCGGGTAAATCCCCCTTCATGATCATCCGGGCAATTTCGGCGGGTGCAGAGGGATGACCCAATTCCGAGGCTTGGGCGAAAAGGTCTCTGGCGACCTTCGGGTCTTTTGTCAGGCCGGCTATACCATCACGATGCGCAAAACCCAGATTGGCCATACCATAGATGTCACCACGCTCGGCCGAGGCTTTGAGGTAGGATAAGCCACGCTTGGGCTGGGCCAGCCCTTCAGGGCCCCACAGATAGAAAACACCCAACTCGTTCAGGGAATAGGTGTGCCCCAGTTCAACGGCACGGCTGAGTAATTCAAACCCGCGTCGGCGATCGTCTTCGCTGGTGGTGCTGTGTAACAGCCGCTTGCCGCGCGCATGCATCGAGAACGGGTCGCCAGCGGTGATGCCCTTCTCCCACAGAGCATTCGCAGTTTCCGGGTCCAGCGGGATGGCAACGGTGGCACGGTCTATGTTTGGGGTGATCATCAGATAGGCCAAGGCGTTATAGGCTCGTACATGGCCCAGATCGGCCGCCGCCTGAAAGGTGTGATAGGCGTCAATCAAGCGGCCTTGGCCCTGAAGAGCACGGCCCAGTTGATACTGGAATCGGCCAATTTCTGGCGCGTTCTTTACGGCTTGGCGGCAGGATGTCTCGGCTGCGCCTACATCAATTTCATTTGGAAACCGGTACAATCCAACACCTTGCAGATCCAACAGGTCCCCGGCCTGCAGATCACAGTCTGAGGCAAGAATGTCCAAGTTCAGTGTGATATCACGCTCAGTTTCGCCCTGTGCCAACCGCAACACCATACGATCTGACCGGTTTGCATCAGAGGGGTTTTGCGACGAAATTTCAGAGAGTTCCGGCGTATAGCTAAGACTAAGAGGTCCATCGGCGGAGTGTTCAATTGACGAAACCCCAGATTTGGGGCGTGTTGTAATTGAGACTTCGGTTCCAGGGGATAAATAAGGCAGAATTTCTGGTGCGAGTTCCAGTGACCGACCGAGCGGTGCGGAAATTGTCAAAACCTGCGGTATTTCGATCATAGCCAAGCCGCGTTGGAGGCCATCGTTTTGCTGGACGTCCACCACATGGGCGATGGGGCGTACAAACAATTTCTCTGTTAAGGTCGAGCTTTCCCAGGTGATTTGTGCGCTGTCAGTCAGTTCATAAACTTCTCCGCGTACAGCAGACAGAATAGTAATTGCATCATCTTGTGGCCGCGCAGGGAATTGCCGGATGACCGAGGCAGTATAGGGGCTGTTTGACCCCGGCTCACCATCCAGCGCGGTGGCGCCGGGCGAAGTGGAAAAGGCCACCAGTGTATTCAGCGGTGGACGGAAAACGTCAAAGCCTTCGCGGGCTTCAAACAGATCGGCACCAATGTCTGCGGTCACTTTGACGTCGGGGACCGGGTTGTCGCGGCAGGAGTCCAGCATCAGGATTTGGCTGTTGGCCTTGCCGCCCAAAATGGCTGAAATTCGATCAAGTGTCACCGACTGGAAAGGCAAATCGTGAATGTCAGTCAGAGCGGCATCGCTGGTCAACAGATAGTTACGTCGTCCCAGCTGGATCCCATGACCCGCGTAATAGAAAAACACCTGACCACCGACCCGAATGTTCAGCGCCGCCTGACGCAGTAGCGTCTCAAATCCGCGTTTGTCTAAATCGTAGCCTTCGTAAACGGTGTAGCCAAAGGATTTGAGCATGGCAGACATCGCTTGCGCGTCCTGCAACGTGTTGGTCAGATCGGAGACATGCGTGTAGTTTTGAATGCCAACAACAATGGCAATGTCAGTAGCGCCAGATGATATTGGCTTTTCAAAGACTGCTGTGGATTGGCTGGAAGTTGTGGTGTCAGCCGAAGCCGCGAAACCATGTCCGGTCATGGCGGCAACCAGCGTGATCATCGATAGACAGTCAGATGTCGGTGGGTCGCCCTGATAGGTCATCCCCAACTGCTTCCACCACCACCTCCTCCGGAACCACCGCCGCCTCCTCCTGAGCCACCAGCGCCGCCGCCGGAATCCCCACTGTCGCCGCTATCGCCCGAACCACTGGACCCACCTGAACTGCTGCCTCCGCCTGAGCTGGTCCCGGTTGTTGAGCCACTGGTGGCGGGTGCTGCCGTCGCGGGGGGCGGATCTTCTTGATAACTCACAATAGGTGGGCAGCCACCGAGCAATGCTGTTGTTGAAAATAGAAAAATGACCATAGAAGTACGCATGGGTAATTCCCTCCGCGTTTAAAACCAACGACCAAAGCAACTAGGTCAAAATAGTAGACGATTGGCCTGAATTTGGCAAATGTCGCCATTGTTATTTAGGGGCAGGGCATGGTGCTGCCCGGGCGTGTTTGTTCTCTGAGTAATCAAAAACATGCGCTGTGATGCAGAGTTGGGGCAAGCTAACGCTGCATCTCAGCTGTTACTGGTATGCAGCTAGCCAGGTTCGACAATCTGAAAGCTGCCGTCTTCGTTTCGGATCGCACAAGACGTTTCGCTCAATTGAGGAAACCTGGTGGTTTGTTCCGTACCGGCGGCTTTAGCGATCGAGGGATTGCAAATTTGCAGCTCCACAATCTGATAACCTTTGTTCGACATGCACTGGTACTCGATCCGTTGGCGCAAGCTGCGGTTCACATCAACAGTGTAAATATTACCTTCAATCCAATATCCGGGCCTGTAATAACAATTGGCACCATTGCAATACTGCCCGCCGGGATAGAACATCGGCGCGCTTTGGCGGATCTCATTGGCCACGGGGGCATCCTTTAGCGCTCTGGTCTCGCAGCCCAGACTGTCAGTTTGCATGCGCGACACCTCGCCGCCGGGTTTATAGTACAGTGTCATCGGCGCACAGCTGACCAAGCCGAGAAACAAGGGAAAAAGAGCTGAGATTTTGAGTGGATTGATCATGGAACAACTGTGCCCCTACAATTTCATAGTTACAATTGAATTGACCCAGTTCTAGGCTTCTGTCATTCAAAATATTGGCAAAAACGCGCCTAGGGGCAAATAATCATGAAAGTCATCATCTGTGGTGCAGGGCAAGTTGGCTGGCAAATCGCCCGGCATCTGTCAGGTGAGCTCAACGATGTTACCGTGGTGGACAACAATCCTGATCTGGTGCGTCGAGCTACTGATACACTGGATGTCCAAGGGGTTGCGGGCTTTGCCTCCTACCCGGATGTGCTGGAGCGGGCTGGGGCGGCAGACGCCGACATGATCATCGCAGCCACTCATTCGGATGAGGTGAATATGGTCACCTGCCAGGTGGCGCATTCGGTATTCTCGATCCAGCGCAAGATCGCCCGGCTGCGCTCGCAAAGTTATCTGGATGCGATTTATTCTGATCTTTATCGCAGGGACCATTTGCCCATCGACGTGGTGATCAGCCCAGAACGCGAGGTTGCTGCGGCGGCGATGCAACGGCTGTCTGCTCCGGCTGCTTTTGACACCGAAACCTTCATGGATGGTAAGGCACAGCTGCTGGGTATCAGTATCGATGAAGATTGCCCGGTGGTGCATACACCGCTGCGCCAACTCACCGATCTGTTCTCAACCCTGAGATCCATCGTGGTCGGAGTGCGGCGTGATGGAACCCTGTTTGCTCCAGACCCTGGCGATCAGCTTTTTGTCGGTGATAACTGCTATGTCTTTACCCATATCGAAGATGTCAGCCGAACGATGGAAGTTTTTGGCAAGAAAGAGAAAAAGCAAGATCGGGTGGTGATCGTCGGTGGCGGCAATGTTGGGCTGGAAGTGGCCAAGGCCATGGAAAACCGCGCCGGGCGCACCCGCACCAAAGTTATCGAACGAGACCGGAAAAAGGCCGAGCAGGCGGCTGAAGTGCTGGAACGCACGATTGTGTTGAACGGTGACGGACTCGACCGCGCTCTGTTGATTGAGGCAGGGATTGACCGAGCGGACGCAATGTTGGCGGTAACTGATGATGACAAAACCAACATGCTGGCAGCTGTCCGCGCCAAGGCCGAAGGCTGTTCCTTGGCGATTGCCCTGATCAATGATCCAACTCTGGTACCACTGATGGTGCCGTTGGGCATCGACGCTTACATCAACCCACGCTCAACCACTGTTAGCTCGATCCTGCGCCACATTCGCCACGGTCGGGTGCGGCAGGTCTATTCCATTGGCGATGCCGAAGCCGAAGTGATTGAGGCCGAGGTGATGTCGACGTCTCCGATGGCGGGGCAGATGATCCGCGATATTGATTTCCCCGAGGGGGTGCTGGTTGGCGCGGTCTACAAAGACGGCGAGGTGCTGCGGCCAACTGGCAAAATGCGGATCGAAGAGGGCGACGTGATCGCCCTGTTTGCAATGGCTGACGACGTGCCCGAGGTTGAGCGCCTGATGCAGGTCTCGATCGACTTTTTCTGAGATGACCGGTACCGCCACCTCTCCCGGCATCCTTCGGTTGCCTCTGTTTCTGTTGATTTGGGGCATTGCAGCCTTGGCGATGTGGGTACCGGCCACCCATGCCGTTATCCTGAACGATCACCCGACCTCGCGCAGTTTTTTCTATTCGGGTATCGTTGGGCTCATGCTGGTAACCTTGATCGGCTTGTCGCTGTCCAACCGGGTGCCGCGATATGGAATGCTGGGCCAGTTGCTGTCATTGCTGGCCACCTTTGCGATTTTGCCGCTGTTCCTAGCGATCCCAACCTATGACTCTTTGCAAAATACCAGCTATCTGAACGCCTATTTCGACATGGTCAGCGCCATTACCACCACAGGGGCGGATATTTTTGCGGATCCTGGTCGCCTGCCGGCCAGCCTGCATCTATGGCGCGCCCAAGTGGGTTGGCTGGGTGGATTATTGATGTGGATTGCAGCCTCGGCGGTGCTGGCGCCATTGTCACTAGGCGGATTTGAAGTGACCGCGCGTGGAGAGCCGGGCCGCGGCACCACAACCCCAGCCCATATGCAGCAAGGCGACCCTCGGCGTCGGTTGGTTATGGTGACCCAGGCGCTGGTGCCTATTTATGTCGGCCTGACATTAGCGCTGTGGGTTTTATTGATGATGACCGGCGAGAAAAGCCTGACCGGATTGAGCCACGCGATGTCCGTGATGGCCACGTCAGGAATTTCGGCGGTTGGCGGCGTGGAGAATGCCACCAGTGGCCTAGGTGGTGAAATGGTGATGTTCTTATTCATGTTTTTTGCTCTGTCGCGGCTAACTTTTTCGACCGATACGGCCACCTCTGGCCATGTCCGCCTGGACAAGGATCCCGAGTTCCGTATTGGCCTAATCTTGGTAATTGGTGTGCCTCTGCTGCTGTTCCTGCGTCACTGGTTGGCAGCTTATGAAGTGAGCACCACAGAAAACCTATCACAGGCGCTGCATTCACTCTGGGGCGCGGTGTTCACGGTCATGTCATTCCTGACCACCACAGGGTTTGAGAGCGCCGATTGGGTAGCAGCGCAACGGTGGTCAGGTCTTGGGACGCCCGGATTGATTTTGTTAGGTTTGGCGCTAGTTGGCGGCGGCGTTGCTACAACGGCCGGCGGGGTCAAACTGCTGCGAGTATATGCGCTTTACCTCAATGGGTTGCGAGAGATGGAGCGCTTGGTGCATCCCTCGTCCGTTAGCGGCGAAGGGGCTGGCAACAAACGGCTTCAAAAAGATGGGGCCTTTGTCGCTTGGGTGTTTTTCATGCTATTTGCGCTGACACTTGCGCTGATCAGCACCAGTCTGGCAGCACTGGGCTCTGATTTCGATCAGGCGCTGGTCTTGGCCATTGCGACATTATCCACCACCGGGCCCCTGATCGAGGTTGCTGGTGAGACTCAGATCACACTGGCACTGCTGACGCCTTCCGCAAAGCTAGTGCTGTGCCTTGCTATGGTATTGGGTCGGCTTGAGACGCTCGCCATTATTGCTCTATTGACACCAAACCTATGGCGCAACTGAGGAATTGTAGGTAACAAGGCAGTATTACCCAATGTTTTATGGTTGGAAACACTGAATTTCTGTGTCCATACTCAAATTATAAAGAGTCGCGCTGATCTGCAGCGCGCAACAAGAACAAAAGCGAGAACAAACTATGGCTTCGGATCGACAGAACCTTCAGGACGCTTTCCTGAATCATGTACGTAAAACTAAGGTCCCAGTTACAATCTTTCTGATCAACGGTGTGAAACTGCAGGGCGTGATCACTTGGTTTGACAACTTCTGTGTGCTGCTGCGCCGCGATGGTCAGTCACAACTGGTTTACAAACATGCGATCTCGACAATCATGCCGGCCCAGCCGATCAGCCTTTATGAGGGTGAAGACGCCTCTTGATGGAGCATGACAGCATCCGGACCCGAGCTTGGGTATTGCATCCGGATATCAAATCAAACAGCAAGCGCCGCCCGGCGGAGCCTGCGTTGCAAGAAGGCGTGGCATTGGCCGAAGCCTTGCCCGATCTTGACGTAATCGGGTCCACAATTGTGCGCCTGCCCAAGGCGCATTCCGGTCAACTGTTCGGCAAAGGAAAGATTGAAGAACTGAGTGCACTCTTCAAAGCCGAAGAGATTGATCTGGTGCTGATCGATGGGTCTGTGTCTCCTGTCCAGCAACGCAACCTTGAAAAATCCTGGAACGCAAAACTACTGGACCGCACCGGTCTGATCCTCGAGATTTTCTCGGACCGGGCCCGCACCCGTGAAGGGGTGTTGCAAGTAGAAATGGCGGCGTTGTCTTATCAGCGCACCCGGCTGGTCAGGGCCTGGACTCACCTGGAACGCCAGCGTGGCGGACTAGGATTTGTCGGCGGACCTGGGGAAACTCAGATCGAAGCTGATCGTCGTGCCATTGATGATCAATTGGTCCGTTTGCGTCGGCAGTTGGACAAGGTGGTTAAGACCCGCAGTTTGCACCGCGAAGCGCGCGCCAAGATCCCCTATCCAATTGTTGCATTGGTCGGTTACACCAATGCCGGCAAATCAACGTTGTTCAACCGCCTGACCGGGGCCGACGTTATGGTCAAGGACATGTTGTTTGCCACTCTGGATCCCACCATGCGGCGGGTCGAGCTGGAGGACGGGCCAGAGATCATCCTGTCTGACACCGTTGGTTTCATTTCGGATCTGCCAACCGAATTGGTCGCCTCGTTTCGCGCCACTCTCGAAGAGGTTCTGGCGGCCGACCTTATTGTGCATGTGCGCGACATCAGCCACGCCGATACCCATACTCAAGCAATGGACGTCAAAAATATTCTGACCTCACTGGGTGTTGACGAAAATCGGGCCCAGATTGAAGTTTGGAATAAGCTGGATCTGTTGCCCGAAGACGAGGCTGAAGCACGTCGTGAGCGCGCTGACCGTGAAGATGGGATACACGCGATCTCGGCTTTGTCAGGTGAAGGCCTGCCCGAGTTATTGCGCGACATAGGTGAAATCTTGCAAGGCGCTCGCCACCGCGAGACTCTAAGCCTTGAGTTTTCGCACGGCAAACAGCGGGCTTGGCTGTTTCGTGAAGACATCGTCCAAGGTGAAGAGCAGACCGAGAATGGGTTTGAGATCACTGTTTTGTGGACCGACCGGCAAAAATCTCAGTTCGAGGCGCTTTAACCCGCCTCGAACACCACTATTCTTGTCGCTACTGCAGCGGTTGAATTCTAGTAATCCCAACCGCTGCAGCGCGCGCCAGATCAGCATCAAGCGACATCGGAATGTATTCACCACGTCGCCAAAGCTGCGCCATGTCGTCGTAATAGCGCGACAGGAAATGCCCCGATTGGCCAGTGGAGTTTATAAATACCGAGCTGTCAGGATCGGCAAAATCATAAACTCCACGATAGCCGGCAGAATGCACATTCTGGAACGGGTTGGGATCCTCGCCCGAGCTTAGACCGCGTTGCAGTGTATTGTCACCACCGCTGGTGGATTGGCGAATATTAACAAAGAACCGCAATAACGGGACCGTGCCGAGGGTCTCGTGATCATGAGTGGCCTGATGGGCATCGCCCCAGCGCAGGGATCCCAAAGCTGGTCCGTACCGTTCTTCGATCCAGATCAAAGCATCGTCCAGCGCCAACCGTGCCATGTCGGTACAGGTTTCTTTAGGCGCACTTTGACGGACATCGCACCACGCGGCGGCACCGTCGATATTGCGAAACACGCGCTCAATAAACAGTGGTTCGACATGCTTGAACTCGCTGGCCAACGGGCCCAGTTCGTCGGAAATCAAGCGGACCTGCAAGGCGCGCAGCCAAGCTGCATAGATCAAAGGCTCCGGTAAATGCTGGTTCATCTCGCCGTTCCACTGCGACAGCAGGTTTAACGCGATCTGACGTTGGCGCTCCGGGGTCCCTTCGGGGGCTGCGCTGGAAGTGAACCAAAGATCAGCTCCGATCAACGGGAGCAGGGTGCGTGCGGTGTAAGAGACTGTGTCCAACTGGGCCTCAATGAAACTGTCGCGCGTGTGGACCTGACGAGTCTGCATCAGTTTCTGCCAACGATGAATACGCTGGGTGTCACCCCAGTTGTAGGACAGGTGATTGGGAAACGGTCGCTCCAAAACTTTGTTGTTGGTATTGCCGAGGATACCGCCACGAGGGCTGACAAACTGCGGATTCGAGGCATAAGGCGCGCGCCCTTGCCAGCGGTTCTCGCGCCGCCAGCCCTGGTTTGGCAGGCGGCCACGGCTTTGGTTGCGTGCATTGCGCTGCGGCACGGCGCCGACAGTTTTCAGCGCTATGGTGTCTTGATCTGCCAGCACCAGATTTTGCGGAGGCGCAATGAATGCTTCCCCCGCATTGATGGCGTCTTGAACATTTTGACTACGCATCAGGCCAATGGCCGCACTCATCGAGCTGTCAGCCGGGCTGAGCGCCGTCCAGCCAAGGCTGGCCACGTGACCGGGTGGCGTCACGGTAGACAGACCATAATGTGACCCAGGCAAAATAGGCCCATTCTCGCTCCACCGCAGGGTCAAAGTGATCGGTTTCTCTCCTTTGATCTGAATGATCGAAGGGCGAGAAGTGAACCGTTTATAGCCATTGGGGGTCAGGTATTGCTCAAAATCATCGGGGTTCAGCTTTTCCATGAACAGATCCTGATCATCCACATAAGACGAGGTGATCCCCCATCCCAGCACTTCTGACCTGCCTGCAATGACGGCTGGGATGCCCGGCACCGTGGCGCCGATCACTCCGCCAGTGGCCAGTTCCATCCGCGCAAGGTACCACAGGGTTGGGGCACTTAATTCCATGTGTGGGTCATTGGCCAACAGGGTGCCGCCTGCCGCCGAGCGGTCACGGGTCGCAGCCCAGACATTTGACGCCCCCGCTAAGCCACGTGGCGCAAAAGGCGATAGGGCAGTCGCCGGCATTGGTTTGGCTTCGGCATAACGGGCGACGCCTGGAAACAGTTGGGCATATTCTGGTAGAGCCGCCACTCCTGTGCCGGGGGCGTCGGGCAGAATGTCAAGAAGGCGTGCAGGGTCGTCCAGCATCAGAATGGTCCGAGCTCGTAAGATTTCGTCCTGCATTTGCCCCGAGAGTTTCAATGCCATCAGTTTCATCACTGCAATGCTGTCAGCGGGCTGCCAGGGGGCTATGGGGGCATTGAACAGGAACATTTCCGGTGCGCCGCGACCCAGCGCTCGATCGTTGATCTCGCTTAAGCGAGCATTGACTCCGGCAGCATAGGCGATCAGCGCGGCTTGGGTGCCCGCGTCTTGTACGCTGACGGATTGGCGTGCCAGCCGATACAAATCTAGACGACGCAGCAGGCTGTCAACCTCGACCGTTCGACTGCCAAACACCTCGGACAAGCGGCCCTGCGCAGTCCGGCGCAGCACAGTCATCTGCCACAACCGATCCTGCGCATGCGCGTAGCCGAGGCCAAAATAAACATCCTCATCGCTGGCGCCAAAACTGCCAAAAATATGAGGTACATTGGCATTGTCGCGGACAATCTCAACCGGAGCCGTCAGCCCGGGCAGGGCGATGTCCTTGTCATAATCGGGCAGAGATTGTGAGGCCAGAAAGTAGATTAGGCCGGTGCTCAGGACCAATAGTATAATCAACGCGGCGGCAAATCTCATCAGCCAGCGGAAAAGGAGTCCCATATGCGGCTTGTTCCTTAGTATCGTTCACGCAAAGTCGAAGGCGATTGAACCTTTCGATGCGGCTGTTAGGGTCGCGTCAACATAGGCTAACAGGGATCAAGGGGAAAGCAGATGGCAAAAATTGCATTTTTGGGTTTAGGCGTAATGGGTTATCCGATGGCAGGACACCTTCAGGCCGCCGGGCATCAGGTAACGGTGTTCAACCGGACAACAGCCAAGGCCGAAGCATGGTCACAGCAACACGGTGGCAACTGGGCATCGACCCCACGCGCGGCTGCTGACGGTGCCGATTTTGTAATGGCCTGCGTCGGCAACGATGATGACCTACGGGCCGTTTGTCTTGGTGATGATGGGGCTTTTGGCGGAATGGCGTCGGGCACCGTGTTTGTCGATCACACCACGGTGTCGGCCAAAGTGACGCGGGAACTGTATACTGCAGCTCAGAAGATAGGCGTGTCATTTGTTGATGCACCGATCTCGGGCGGGCAGGCAGGGGCCGAAAACGGGGCTTTGTCGGTGATGTGCGGAGGCGACGAGGATGCTTATGCGCGAGCCGCTCCGGTGGTGGATGCCTACGCCCGTATTTGTCGCCGCATTGGTGTCAGCGGGGCGGGGCAGATGACCAAAATGTGCAATCAAATTGCTATTGCTGGATTGGTTCAGGGATTAAGTGAGGCGATGCATTTTGCTGAAAAGGCAGAGTTGGACGGCCGCGCGGTGGTTGAGGTGATTAGTCAAGGGGCTGCAGGCAGTTGGCAAATGTCAAACCGCTATGAAACCATGATCGACGATCATTTTGAGCACGGATTCGCGGTGGATTGGATGCGTAAGGATCTGGGGATTTGCCTGGATGCGGCGAATGAAACCGGGGCCAGCCTACCTGTGACCGCTCTGGTCGATCAGTTTTACAAAGATGTCCAAAAACAGGGTGGGGGGCGTTGGGATACGTCCAGTCTTCTTAAGCGACTGCGTTTACTGGGCTGAAGGGGCAAAACCCATGGGCCGGATGAAGAGGAACCCTCAAAAATACAAAACGCGCCGAGTTCGGCGCGTTTTTCTTTGCAAAAATATACCTGCGATCAGGATGCTCAGGGAATGATACGGGTATACTTGGAGCCCTCGAGCGTAGCACCGATTTGCAACCCAGCCTGGCCAAAGATTGCGGCAAGAATGGGGGAGGTCAAAGTATTCGTATCGGTGGACAAAGTATCGCCCTTGTCTTTGACCACATAGCCAATATCTGCACCGGCGGTCCAGCCTGTCGCCCGGCGAAAAGTACTGAGGGCGTCTTCGGTCATGAAGAACAAAACGTGGGCGTATTGCTGCGCGCCAATTTGCAGGCCTGCATTGGCCTTGACCGTTGAGTAATAATCGACCGTCGCGCCGTCAATACGCAGGGCGCCACGGCCATAACCTGCGCCAAAGATGAACCCGGCCTCTGTCACCAGCGGCATCACCAGCATTCCGGTGGATTTGTCGGATAGGGTTCTGGTGTTGGGATATAGATCGTACATCTGGCTTAAAGTGGCATCAACGCGAGCGTCGATGGTTCCGGCGCCACTGCTGCCGACGCCGTTACCGCAAGCTGCGGTCAGCCCGGTGGATGCCAGAGCGCCAAGGGCAAAACCCCGGCGGGTTAGCCGGGAAGAAAGAATGCTAGTCATGGATTACACTGCCTGTGTTAGCTCAATAAAAGGCCGATTGATCCGGCTCTGACCCGTCTTATAGGTGTGTTTATGGCAAATGTCATCAGGTCGCGCTCTGTTATGCGCGGCTTCTTGCTGGAAAAGAGCCGCAAAAAGAGGCCGGGGTTGCATTACCCTTTGAGCAGACGGGCCACCTCTGGGGCGAAATATGTCAGCACCCCGTCGCAGCCGGCGCGTTTAAAAGCCATCAAGCTTTCCAGCATCACTTGCTCACCGTCGATCCAGCCGTTTTGCGCCGCAGCCTGGATCATCGCGTATTCGCCAGAGACCTGGTAGGCAAATGTCGAAACGCCGAAGCTGGTTTTGACCCGGTGGCAGATGTCGAGATAGGCAATGCCCGGTTTGATCATCACCATGTCCGCGCCTTCATTCAAATCGCGCTGCACCAGACGCATGGCCTCATCGCCGTTGGCCGGATCCATTTGATAGGTCTTTTTGTCGCCCATGAGTGCGCCTGAGGCCCCAACGGCGTCGCGGAATGGACCGTAATAGCCCGAAGCATATTTCGCCGAATAGGACAGGATCATAACATTGCTGTGTCCTGCGTTTTCCAACGCACTGCGCATCGCTCCGATGCGACCGTCCATCATATCTGAAGGGCCAATGATGTCAGCGCCAGCCTCTGCCTGGGCCAGGGTCATCTTGACCAGCGCCTCGACGGTGGCGTCATTGATAATCTCGCCATTCACCACATAGCCGTCGTGACCGTTGATATTGTAAGGATCCAGCGCCACGTCAGTCATCACCGCGATATCCGGAGCCACTGATTTAATGGCGCGGATGGCGCGGTTGGTTAGGTTGTCAGGGTTCCAAGCTTCGGCGCAGTCTTCGGTTTTGAGGCTGGCATCAGTGTAGGGAAACAGGCAAATTGCCGGGATACCAAGTGCTTGCGCCTCTCTAGCTGCCTCGGCAATCTTATCAACCGAGCGCCGCATCACTCCGGGCATCGACGGGATTGGTTCTTCGATCCCGGATCCATCGCGCACAAAGACTGGCCAAATCAGATCACCAACACTGAGAGTGTTCTCGCGGACCAGATCCCGGATTGCCGGGGTCGACCGGGTGCGGCGCAGGCGGGCAGCGGGAAAAGCGGCAACAGTCGGCGTCATTGGGTGTTCTCCTGTAGTAGCTATCGTCTTGGGTGGCATGGTTCCGGGTTCGATCACAAGGGCACAATCGTCGCGGTATTCGCTTTATTACCTCCAGACCTTGTGCAGCCGGGCGCGGCAGTGGATATAGGCCGGAACATGGTTTTGCGTGCAGCAGGGAGCGCCGCTTTTGGACTTATTTGATACTTTGGTTGAGCTGATTGACCTGCGGTCATTTTCTAACCTTTGGTTCTGGATTGCTCTTGCAGTGATGTGGTCATCGGCCAGTCATTGGGTACTAGGGGTGCCGATTGACCTGGTTTACCGAGCAGGTCGATTGGGCGGACAATCTGAGCAGGACCTAGAAGATGTGGTGCGCGTCAATGTCAATCGGATGCTGTATATCGCACAGGTATCAGGCGCTTGGTTGCTGGGGCTGGCCTGTTTTGTGATGTCCGGATTGGTGATGCTTGGGTTTTACTACGGGGTTGAATTTGCCCAAGCGGTGTTTCTACTCGTCTTTCCAATGAGCCTTGTTGGGGTTGTGAGTCTTGCTATTGCAGGCAAAATTGATCGTGACCATGTTTCAGGAAAGGGGCTGCGCAAGGCTCTGGTCCGCTTAAGGCTGTACATCCAGTTGATAGGGGCGGCCTCCATTTTTGTCACCGCAATGTGGGGCATGTATCAGAACCTTAAATATGGTTTTCTCGGCTGAGCTTGGACCAACAAGTCGCTCAATGAAAGTGAGGCCCAATATGGCGCAACGAGTTATCACCATGGGCGGTGCGCCCGAGGGTTTCGATGCCCGTCTGATCCTCGATGAGGTGCAGAAATCCGGTTCTCCGGTGCTACATGTGGCGCGCGATGACAAACGCATGGAGGCAATGCGAGCGGCGCTGGCGTTTTACGCGCCGGATATGCCGGTGTTTGTATTTCCCGGCTGGGATTGTCTGCCCTATGATAGGGTGTCGCCCAATGCTGACATAGCTGCTGCCCGGATGGCCACGCTGGCGGCTTTGGTGCATCAAATGCCCAAGGATTTCATTTTACTGACCACGTTAAATGCTGCCAGTCAGCGGATCCCAGCCCGTGACGTTCTGCGCGAGTCTGCATTCTCGGCCCAGGTAGATCGGCGGATTGACGAAAAAGAACTGCGCAACTTCTTGGTTCGAATGGGATTTACCCAAAGCCCAACGGTTATGGAGCCGGGTGATTACGCCATTCGTGGCGGGATAATTGACATCTTTCCTCCTGGGCAGAGCGGCCCGGTGCGGCTTGATCTGTTTGGCGATGTGCTGGACGGTGCGCGCCGATTTGATCCGGTCAGCCAGCGCACTATCGAAAAACTGGATCTGGTCGAGTTGGCACCGGTGTCCGAAGTCATTCTGGACGAAGCAGCAATCACCAGGTTCCGGCAGAATTACCGCATTGAATTTGGCGCTGCCGGCACTGATGATCCGCTATACGAGGCAGTCAGTGCCGGGCGGAAGCATCAGGGCATTGAGCATTGGCTACCGTTCTTCCATGCCAAGCTAGAGACTCTGTTCGACTATCTGCCCCAGGCCACGGTGACGCTGGATGATCAGGTAACGCCCGCCAGGCTGGCACGCTGGGACAGCATCGAAGATCAATATGAGAGCCGAAAATTGGCGATGCAGGCCAAGGGCAGGATCGACACGGTGTACAAGCCGACGCCGCCCGGTCTGTTGTATTTGGATGACACCGCTTGGGAGGCGGCAATTCGCGATCAGCGGGTGATCCAAATAAACCCCTTGCCTCAAGCGACAGGGCTGGGAGTGGTGGACGCAGGCGGCCGCATCGGGCGCAATTTTTCACCTGAACGTCAGATGGAAAGTGTCAGTCTTTTTGGGGCTTTCGCGGATCATATTAAGGCAAAATTACTTGAAGGTCCGGTGATTGTTGCGTCTTATTCCGAAGGCGCGCGCGAGCGGTTGACCGGGTTGATCGAAGACGAAGGCTTGTCAGAAGTGATCCCGGTAACCAATGCCACCCGGATCGGAAAATCCGGGCTGTTTCTGGCAGTCTGGGCGCTGGAACACGGCTTTGTCACTCCGGATATGACGGTGATATCGGAACAGGATGTGCTGGGTGACCGGTTGATCCGAGCACCACGAAAACGCCGCAAGGCCGAGAATTTCCTGACCGAGACCCAATCTCTCAGCGCCGGTGATTTGGTGGTTCACGTCGATCACGGCATTGGCCGGTTTCTAGGGCTGGAAGTGGTCACCGCGGCAGGTGCTGCACATGAATGTATCCTGCTCCAATACGCCGAGGCAGCCAGGCTGTACCTGCCGGTGGAAAACATCGAGTTGCTGTCGAAATACGGTCACGACGAAGGGCTGTTGGATCGTTTGGGCGGCGGCGCCTGGCAAGCAAAAAAAGCCAAACTGAAAGAACGCATTCGCGAAATGGCGGAGCGGTTGATCCGGGTGGCGGCAGAGCGCGAGTTGCGCAAGGCGCCGGTTTTGGATCCACCTGAGGGAAGTTGGGACGCGTTTTCGGCGCGCTTCCCCTATCAGGAAACAGACGATCAGTTGCGGGCGATTGGGGACGTGATCGGCGACCTGACCTCGGGCCGACCAATGGACCGGCTGATTTGCGGTGACGTGGGATTTGGCAAAACCGAAGTGGCAATGCGCGCCGCCTTTGTTGCTGCAATGTCCGGTATGCAGGTCGCAATTGTGGCTCCAACCACGCTCTTGGCGCGGCAGCACTACGCCAGCTTTGCTGAAAGGTTTCGCGGTTTTCCTTTGGAAGTCAGACAATTATCCCGCTTTGTTAGCGCAAAGGATGCACAATCCACACGGGATGGGATAGCGCGCGGAACTGTGGATATTGTAATCGGCACACATGCGTTGCTGGCCAAAACCATCCGTTTCAAAGAACTTGGCCTGCTGATCATCGACGAAGAACAGCATTTCGGCGTTGGCCACAAGGAACGGCTGAAACAGATGCGTACCGACATTCATGTGCTGACATTGACCGCAACGCCGATCCCACGGACGTTGCAGCTGTCATTGTCTGGCGTGCGGGACCTGTCGATCATCGGCACTCCTCCGGTCGATCGATTAGCGATCCGGACCTATGTCAGTGAATTTGATGCGATGACCATCCGAGAGGCCCTGCTGAGGGAGCATTATCGTGGCGGGCAAAGCTTTTACGTGGTGCCACGGGTCAGCGACCTGCCGGACATCGAGGCGTTTTTGAAAGAGCAGATGCCAGAAATCACCTATGTGATTGCCCACGGGCAACTGGCGGCGGGCGATTTGGATGAACGTATGAACGCGTTTTATGATGGCAAATATGACGTATTGCTGGCCACCACCATCGTTGAAAGTGGGTTGGATATCCCCACCGCCAACACAATGGTTGTTCACCGGGCCGATATGTTCGGACTGTCGCAGCTGTATCAGATTCGCGGTCGGGTCGGGCGCTCAAAAATCCGCGCATATGCCTATTTGACCACCAAACCTCGCGCCAAACTGACAGCGGCTGCCGAGAAACGACTGCGGGTTCTGGGATCATTGGATACATTGGGGGCCGGCTTTACCTTGGCCTCGCAAGACCTTGATATCAGGGGCGCGGGTAATCTTTTGGGTGAAGAGCAATCTGGCCAGATGCGCGATGTTGGCTATGAGCTGTACCAATCAATGCTGCAAGAGGCGATTGCCAAAATCCGATCCGGCGAAATGGAGGGCCTGTCCGAGTCGGATGATCAATGGGCGCCACAGATTAATCTTGGTGTACCAGTGCTGATCCCGGAAAAATTTGTCCCGGATCTGGACGTAAGGCTGGGGCTTTATCGACGGCTGTCGTCGCTGTCCACCAAGGTGGAACTAGAGGGCTTTGCCGCCGAACTGATTGACCGCTTTGGGAAATTACCAAAAGAGGTCAACACGCTGATGCTAGTGGTGCGGATCAAGGCGATGTGTAAACGGGCCGGGATTGCCAAATTGGACGGTGGCCCCAAAGGGGCGACGATCCAGTTTCACAACGATAAGTTTATCTCTCCCACCGGGCTGGTTGAATTCATCCAGGCACAAGATGGGCTGGCCAAGGTCAAAGATAACAAGATTGTGGTGCAGCGCGACTGGCGCAGCGACGGGGACAAGATCAAGGGTGCCTTTGCCATTGCCCGTGAACTTGCCGAAAAGGTTGTTGCCGCTAAGAAGAAAAAGAAGAAACCGGCCTGAGTGGTCGGTTTCTAGTCCCCAGCCGCAAACATGCAAAGTTTCCACTCTTGGTTATCTGACTTAGTGAAGGCTGCCCGGTAACCGACTGCTGACCAAAGATAATCTTGATGCATATAACCACTACGTCCGTCCGCGACCTGAATTTTCAGATAGGTGGCTTCTTCGTTGTATTCGGAAACCGTGACCAACTCGTGGCTAAGCGAGCCGATGATCTTGCCATCACTGCTGGGCGCTTGCCGTAGGTTTACGTGGTCTCCAGTAACAAAATAAGCCTCGTAGGCATCAACAGTTTCAGGCAGGTCAGCCTGCCAATAAACCGGCATCCAGAATTCAGTTACTCCGTTGAAACTTCCTGGTTGGCGCAGGGTTTTCTCCAGCTGTCCCCAGTAGGACTCGTGCCTTTCTTCCAGATCGCGCCGGTATTCATTGGTCACGTTTTCATCCGTCAGAGTTAGATAGCTCATGAACTCATCGTGGCCGCCGTTGCCACCATGGCTAAGATAAATGCCTTCACAGGATGCCTTTAGAACGGCTTTCACATCTCTTGCCGCAATGTCGTTCAAAAGCTGCTCCCGAAAAGTGACCAGCGAAGGGTCCTGGGCGGCTTGATCTACTGGCGATACCCGAAGGGTTTGGGCTGTGAGGGATGAGCTAAAGCTTAGAGCAACTACGAGAATGATTTTTTTCATTGAGTGTCCCTCATCGCAGATTGGGCGCATGCGCAAGATGCTGCGACGCAATCAGCCCGCGCCAATGCCAAGTCCAGCTTTTGTTTTACGTGTACAATTTCAATAGCTTCTTCACGCGACTTCAGACAGTCATGCAGCCCCTTCAGGCTCCAGACATTGTCAGGGTGGATGGACGCGCGTGAAAGTGTGTCAGCCAGCCCCAAGTCCTCACGGTAGGTCTCTTCAGCCTCTGTCACATGGCCCTGTTCGAACAACAACGCGCCTAGTGCGTGGCGGGTGGGCTGCATCCAGCCCCAAGGTTCATCATAGGGTAGATTGTCATCCAGAGACACTGAGCGGCGCAAATGAGCAAAAGCTGCGTCATAGTTCTCTTTGCGGTATTCAATTTCGCCACGCAGCATTTCAGCCGCGATTTCAATGACATCGATAACACGGTTATTGTGCATCAGCCGTGTGTCCGGAATCCGGCTCTTGGCGACCAAGAACAACTGCTCTTCTTCCTCGGCTTGCGCCACATGACCGGTAGCGGCAAATCCAATGGCGCGGGCGTAATGGGTGGTGGCGGTCAGGGTGCGATAAAGATCGGGGTCCGAGGGCAGTTCCAATGCCATCGCCTCGTCCCAGCGTCCAAAACGGATCAGGATATGGGGGCCCATGGCCATGTAGGATTCGAAATAGTCCGCCATTGGTGGGCTCTCGATACGCAGCATTTCCTCGGGGACGGTGTCCCACATGCCTTGGTTGGCACGTAGTGCTGGCTCGATCTGGCCCAGAAACATGGCGCCATAAATGACAAAGTGGTAGTTGTGCTGCCGATAGCCGGTGTAGATATTATAGGCACCCTCGCGCTGATAGTATTTCAGATCCGCCTCAATCGCCTTTTCGTTCCAATGGACGACGCTTTTGTAGTCGCCGCAGAGCACATCAATATGGCTGGGCATATGAACCAAATGGCCGGCATCCGGTACCAATGTGCGCAGTATGTCACCGGCTTTCAGGGCCTTTTCAGGCGTTGGGGACATTTCCATCAGGTGCACGTAGAGGTGCAACAAGCCGGGGTGCTCCATCGCTCCGGAAGCGTTGGTCATAGCCCACTCCAGAACGTCTTGCGCCTCAAGAGTGGCTGCACCTTCTGCTGGAGCTCCGGTTTTGAGATCCCACATTTTCCAGGGGGTCAGGTTTAGCAGGCTTTCGGCATAGACAGTGCGCAGATCCAAATGGTCCGGGCAAGCGGTGAAAGCGGCACGCATGGCGTCGGCAAAGGCAAAATCCCAGGCATGCATGTCATCAATAAGGTCGCGTTGTGGGTAACGGGCATTGAGTGCCTTTATCAGTTCAGCCTCAGCACGAGTGATTTTGTTCACATGAGATAAGGCTTGTTGGGCCGCGTCATAAGCCTTGGCCAGCGCCTCGGCACGGCCTTGGGTATCATGCAGTTCCCAGGGCATGTTGTAGTTCGGACCAGAGGCATAGGCGACACCCCAATGTGCCATGGCGCAGTCTGGGTCATGTTCCAGCGCGCGTTCAAAACAGATCACGGCTTCTTGGTGGTTAAACCCGTATGTCCAATTCAGTCCTCGGTCGAACCAGAGCTGCGCCTTGGCTGAACTGCAAGTGACGGGGCAGGAATAGCTGCCCAGGTTATAATAATCGCTCATCTATCCCTCTCTGTGCAAATACAGAGAGGGTAAGGTTTTCAATGCGATGCAGCAAGGAAGACGGTGCGTCTATTCAGCGGGCAGGCGCGCCTCGACCCGTCCCATACGAAGCATCAGCAAGAAGGCGACGCTGATCATTGTCAGGATGCCAATGCTCAGCGGCAATAGGGAGCCGTCAAACAGCAGGCCAATTGGCGCCGCAATGATCGCCGCCGCGACGGTAGAAATCGCCCCAATGACCGAGGCAGCCATGCCGGCAATGTGCCCCATTGGTTCCATCGCCATGGCGTTCAGGTTGCCCAGGGTCATGCCAACCATAAAGAACAAGGTGGTTTGCCAGGCGACAAACACGCCGAATTGAACCACCTCGGGCAGATCGGTGTTGCTGAGGATTAGGACTGCTGATGAGAATAGGATCTGACCAGCCAGCGACCAGGTGACCATCCGACGCATACCGACTTTGACCACGACAGCAGCGTTGATCAGGCTGGCACTGCCCGAAATCAATGCGACCAGACCAAACCAAAATGGAAAGCTGTCGGCGCGGCCAAATATTATGTCATAAACCGGCTGCACCATCGTTAGCATGGTGAACAGCGCGCCCATGCACAGGGTTTGCACAAAGATCGACAGGCGCACGGTGGGATGCGCAAACATCTCGGACACGGCTTTGATCATCAGTGGCAGTTTCATCGGACGGCGGTCTTCGCGTGCCAGAGTTTCCGGCAGACGAATGCCAGTCCAAGTCACGACAATAATTAGGAACAGCGCAAAGGCGATAAAAATCGCGCGCCAGCCTGCAAAGGCAATGATCCCAACACCCAGCATGGGTGCAAAGGCGGGGACCAGGGTGAAAATCATCATTGCAATCGACATCACCCGTGCCATTTCACGTCCAGAGTAAAGATCACGCACAATGGCAATCGCCACAACGCGTGGCCCAGCGGCCCCCAATCCCATGGTGACGCGGGCGAATAGCAACAATTCCAGCGAGGAACTGGCCCAGGCCACAGCGGCTGACAGAATATAAAGCGCAGCACCGCCAATGATCACTGGTTTGCGGCCAAAGGCGTCGGACAGTGGGCCGGTAAAAAAGGTGCCGACTCCCATACCAAGCACAAAGGACGTGAGGATAAGTTGGGCGCGATTGACGTCATTGGGACTGAGTGCAGCACCGATTTCTGGCAGCGCCGGCAGCATTGCATCAATGGAAAAGGCGATTGTCGCGAACATCATTGCGATGAGCGCTATGAACTCTGTCTTAGACATCGATTTTGCGGCGGGGTTGGACATAGATACCTCAAGACAGTGCAGCAGAAGGATGCGGAGATCGGATCCAATCTGGCAGTTCGTATTTTGGCGCTATCACAGAAAAACGAGATCAGCCAGAAGCTGAATTGCACAAATGGGTGTGCGTTGGTGCTGGAATTGAGAGAGGGGGCGCTGCCCCCTCTCTCCGCTATTAGACGGTCGGATAATCACCTCCGGGAAATGCCGCTTGCATCGATTTCAAGCGGCCACCGGAGATGGACGCTTAGTCGGAACCAGTGTCGGCGACCATCTGCTCCATGATCTCACCTATCACTTTCAACCAAAGCTCGGGCGGTTGGGCACCAGGCACCGCGTGTTTATTGTCCACAATGAACGTCGGCACCGAGCTGACACCCATCTGGCGGCTATGAGCATCGCGCGCTTTGATATCATCGATATCATTGTCAGTGCTGAGCAGTTTTTGCACCACGGCTGCATCCATGCCGATGCTATCGGCAATATCGCCAAGGACCTCCGGCTCACCGATATCGCGGCCGTCTACAAAATAGGCCTGAAACAGGGCGTCAACGGCTTCGGTCTGTTTACTCTCGATGCCAGCCCAGTGGATCAGCCTGTGCGCATTCAAAGTGTTGGGCGTTCGTTTGATCGCCTCATAATTGATGGTCAGTCCTGCATTTTCGGCATGTTCGACCACCGGTGCATAGGCTTTTACGGCGGCGTCTTTACCGCCAAATTTGCCTTCCAAGTAATCACGCCGATCCATGCCGTCGAGTGGCATGTCCGGATTCAGCTGAAACGGATGCCACTCAATGACAAAGGGGTGATCCGGCACCTGTGCCAGTGCTTTGTCCAGGTGGGTCTTGCCGATGTAGCACCAGGGGCAGATCGGGTCTGAGATGATGTCGAGCTTGACGGTCATATTAGGGTGTAACCTTGAAATAAGCGGGCAGGGCGCGGCGAAGAAGTTTACCGTTGGCACTCTGCGGCAGTGTATCGAGATGGATATAGGCGCGGGGTTGCTTGTAGCGCGCTAAATGAGTGTTGGCAAAAGTTTGCAGATCGTCGTGCATCAACTCTTTGGGTCCAGTATAAAAGGCGGCGATGACATAGGTATCGGGTTTGACCTCAATCGCGGTTGCACCAATTTGGGTGATGCCGGGATGGTTGGACAGGGCAGCTTCG
>Ga0105355_10001119_pt1 | contig 25000 bp, 21 predicted proteins | sample GOMGulsemesocosm_2_FD_83508 | JGI IMG/M metagenome (GOLD analysis project Ga0105355, IMG submission 83508) | Methane-oxidizing microbial communities from mesocosms in the Gulf of Mexico - GOM9C Gulf of Mexico | ecosystem: Environmental > Aquatic > Marine > Cold seeps | place: Gulf of Mexico...
AACTCGATCATCAAACACAGGAAAATGTAAATATTACAACAGTTGTACAAGGAATTGCAAAAGAAACAGATGAGATTGCAAGACTTATTGTCATAAAAGCAAATGAAAAAGATTTTATTGGCAAAGAAAATGTCCATTCAAATAACTTAAACCTTAATAATAAAAACAAAGAATCACTAGATAGGAAAGAAATCACTCATGCGTCTAAAGAACAAAAGGATATGAAAATCATAGAAAACAAAAAGTAAATTCAAGCAGAAGTATACTTATCTCGTTAATTAGCATAGTTTAAGAGCTTTTTTAAAGTTCTTTTGTGCTTTTTGCTCTGTAAGCAGAATTTAGTTCTAACGCAGACAGCTCACGTTTCTATCAACAAAAAAAGTAAAGAGAGTAAAGCCCTAGTTTTACATAATCACTAAAACCAAGCACTTAAAATGATGATAAAAAGAATTAAATATCTCTGTAAAATATTTTAGTGATTTGGTACTTCTTCATTAGTATTATAATTCTTATTTAAAATACTTTTTTTAGGTTTTATATAATGTTTATAATACCCTATTACATTGCTTACTAAAAATAAAATTTCCATAAATACAGCAGCAGGACTGTTTACAAAATAATTGTTTACTAACCAAAATGATGTCCCTATAAACATAATTATACGTAAGTGTTGATCTTCTTTACAAAAAGAAGCAACAGTATTAATAGAAGCTCCTAAAAAACTAAGAATACTTAGAAGGCCAGAATATGTAAAAAAAGTTACAGCAGAACAAGCTATTAGAAATATTGTCATAAGCTTTTTAGATGTTGTAAAAATACTTGTAATAAATCTAAGTGAAGAAATAAACGCCAAAGAGGCAGCTGTATATTGTTCTAATAATATAAAGTGAATTCCTATTAATAAAGAAGCAAAAAAGAAACAAAGGATAATCTTTTTTCTCTCTTTAAATTGAAAAGACATCATGTCAAAACAAATTGCAATACCTATAATTATTTGTGATAATAAAAAACTTGTCATTCTTAGCCTATTTATTAAATTTAAGAAAATTATATCCAATTTATAGATAAAAATTAAAGTATTATTTGCAGCTTTGAAAATCAGCAAAATAAAATTATGAACCATATTCTTTTAGCACTCTTACAAGGGAAGTTTTGCGCTTTTTTCTTTTTGTCTGCAACAGAATTTAGTCACTTCGTTCGCCATCTTAATTCTTAGAAAAAGAACGAATATTCTAGCTTTCACAAGCTCTAAAAACCAGCCACTTAAAATAATATTGACATGTAAAATAGCAAGAAGCAAAAAAAATCCTTTTCTCTCTATATTTTATAAAAAATGTATATTCCTTTTTGCATTTTTTTTGCACTCTTAATTATTACAATCATAAAAATAAAAAAAGGATTTAAAATGAAAAAGTTATCACTTTTTGTTTTTATTGATGGATTTGGTTGGGAAGTATACAAAAAACATGGATTTAATCTTTCAAGTATAAAAGATGCAAAACCTCTAAAAACTACTTTTGGTTTTTCTTCGGCAGCTGATCCTTCAATTCTTACTGGAAGATATCCAGATGAGCATACCCACTGGTCAAGCTTTTATTATGATCCTAAGAATTCTCCTTTTAAGTTTTTTAAATATTTATCTTTTTTACCTAAAATAATTTTTGATCGTTTTAGACCAAGACATTATTTAAGTAAATTGATAAAAATATTTTATGGCTATACCGGATACTTTGAACTTTACAGCGTGCCATTTAAATATCTTCCTTATTTTGATTATCTTGAAAAAAGAGACTATTTTGTTCCTAAGGGAATATTAAAAACAGATACCATTTTTGACTGGTGTGTAGAAAATAATATTCCTTACCATTGTTCAAACTGGAGAAAAAGTGAAACCTACAATATCAAGGTTTTAAAAGAAGAAATAGAAAAAAAAGAAATAGAATTTACCTACTTGTATCTACCCACACTTGATGGTGTTATGCATACTTATGGCACACAAAAAGATGAAACCAAAAACAAACTCTTATGGTTAGAAGATCAGATTAAAGATGTATATGAACACGCCGTTTCACATTACGATGAAGTCAGCCTTCATATTTTTAGTGATCATGGAATGTGTGATACAACAGGAAGTATTGATTTAATTTCATCTATTGAAAAAACACACTTAGAGTATGGAAAAGATTATGTTGCTATGTATGACTCTACAATGGCAAGATTTTGGTTTATGAATGATGATGCAAAAATAAAAATACAAAAAATACTTGAAGAGACAAAAGAAGGTTCTATTGTTGAACATGATGAGTTAAAAAGAATGCATGTCTTTTTTGAAGGCAATCGTTTTGGAGAAATGTTTTTTCTAACAAAACCTGGCATTTTGATTAATCCAAGTTATTTTGGCTTAAAAGTAATTCCTGGAATGCACGGTTTTCATCCAGATGATAAAGACTCCAATGCTTTGATGTTTTCAAGTACAAAAATAGATGAAGAGATTAACAGCATAACAGATATTAGAAAAGTAATGGAAAAAGAGATTAAAAATGAAAAACAATAATATTGATAATAATTTTATAATTAACCCTTATTATTATTTAAAAGTATTAAGATATAAGTCCCTGCTTATTTTATTAATCACCTTAGCTTTTTTAGTAGCAGGTTTATATCTTTCAAAAAATCTAATTCATGCAAAATATACTGCAACTGCAAAATTAATCAGATATGACAAAAAAATATCTATGCCAAGGGATGTACCTTATAAATTCCAAAACTTTAATTATGACACTGCTTTACAAACAATACGAACCAGAAAAAACCTGACAGAAGTAATCCAAAAATTAAATCTTAATACTACCGTTGAAAAACTTTATTCCGCTTTTGAAATAAAAAGAGGAAGAAATTCAGACATTATAGAAATTAGATATACAAACAAAGAAATTAAAAAAGCGGTAAAGGGTGCAAATGTACTGAGTGAAATATTTTTAAAAAACTTTTATGAAGTACAAAATGCAGCGACAAAAGAGATATATAAATACTATCGTAGTGAAAAGAATAAAATACAAAAAAATATTGATATTTCACTGTATAAAAAAGAGAGCTTTATTAAAGAACATAAAGTACTATCAATAGAAATTCAAAAAGACTATAAATACAAACAGTTAAATGAAATCGATTTGGCTCTTATTGAAGCAAGAGTTGCTAAAAAAGAATTTGCCACAAAAGTGGAAGAAATAAAAAGAAGTTTAAACAATATTCCTTTGCAAGTTCAACTAAAATATACAGTACGCTCAGCCAATAAAAAGAGCTTAGAAAATAAGAAAAAAGAATTAAGAAAATTAAGACAGAGATATACTTTATTAAATCCAAAAGTAAAAAAAGTAACAGATGAAATTTTGGCAATGGAAAAAGAACTGTTTAATAAAAGTAATAAAAAAACAATAGCCGATGAAACAACATTTGGAAATAATCCAGTCGTAACGGCCCTGCTAATTGAAGAATCTAAAAGTAGAATAGGAATAATATCAAGTTATACAAGAATAAAAAACTTAATACAACAGAGAGGCCTAATTCAAGAAGAAATCAAAAATTTAAATAATTTAGAAAAAAAATTCGAATTAATACAAAATGCTTTAAATCAAAATTTGGCCTTAATGGCAAAAGTAATAAACAGATTAAATGAAGTAAAAATGGCTTTAGAATCATCTTTAGAAGATTTTAAATTCTTAGAATTTGCAAGTCCTCCTAAGTATGCACAACCTACTTATAAAAAAGCAATAATCATCTTTTTTGGATTTATGGGTTTATCCCTAAGTATTGCAAGTATTTTATTATTGGAGTTTTTTAATAACAAAATCAAAGAGAGTTTTGATTTAGAAAAAAGATTTAATATAGAAGTACTAGGAACATTATTGGATGAAAAAGAAAAAAGTGATTTAAATATTAAATATTATATGCATTTTTTTGACACCTTTATAAATGCTTGTAAGAAGTTTGAAAAACCAACAAGCGTTTTATTTGGAAGTGATGTTGCAAAAACGGGAAAAACATTCATAATAGAGAAATTAATTTATCTTTTATCTCGTCAAAATAAAAAAGTGCTGTTTATTCAAAGCATAAAACAAAGTAAAGAAGAAGTTAAAAATGCCCTTCTTAATGAGGCTTTTTTCTATGGAAAAGACATAAACTATTCATTATTCAATAAAATAAATGACAAGGTAGACAAAGCATATATTTTGATAAATGAAAAAAACAATTATGATTTAGCAGACCTACAAAGTTTAGAGAAGTTCTTTACTTCTTTAAAACAAAGTCACTATGACTATATATTTTTAGAAATCTCGAACAGTTATTCTAATCCATTTCTTTTTTCTTCTCTTGCTAATTTTACTTCTTTTAGCTGTTTAGTATGTAAATACAGATTCTCAAGTAAAAAAGATCTAGCAGAATTGATTAAAACTATGAGAAAAAAAGGAATCAAAAATATAAAAGGAGTTCTCAATGTTATACATAAAAAATATATTTAAGTTTCTATTCTTTTCATTCTTGTTCGTTTCTTTTATAGGCTGTATTCCCAGTCCAAAACCGCAAATAACTCTGCTTAAAAAAGAAATAAATATGAAAGAAAAAAAATCTCTAAGTGTGATTGGGGAGGAAGAAAAGTATGTATTAATAGAAAAAGATTTTGACATTTTATATCAAGGAAAAAGTGAAAATGAAATTAAAGAGGAACTTCTACTTTTACATATCAATAAAAAAGAAAATTACAAGATAGGACTTGGGGATAAGTTTAATATTTTTGTTTATGGGGAACCTGAATTAAATATAAAAGGTGCTGTCGTTAAACCCGATGGAACAGTGACGTTGCAACTTGTGGGGGATGTGAAAATTGCGGGAATGAGTATAAATGAGGCCATGAAAGAACTTTCAAAAAAGCTTAAAAAATATTTAATTAATCCCATAATTTCCCTTGTTCTTTATGAATTAAAAAGTGAAAGTTTTACTATTTTAGGAAAAATAAATGAACCAGGAACCTATGCAATTACAAACAATAGCAAAGTCATAGATAGTATTGCCATTGCACAAGGTTTATCCATTGGTATTTTTGAAAATAATACGGTTGAGTTGGCAAATTTGGAGCATGCATATATAAGAAGAAATCATAAAGTATTGCCTGTAAATTTTATTGAGTTAATTAGAAAAGGAAATCCTTTGCATAATATTCCATTAAAAGATAAGGATTATATTTATATTCCTTCTGCTTTAAACAGCGAGGTTTATGTGCTTGGAGAAGTAGAAGAACCAGGGCATTTTGGTTTCAAAGAAAACATGAGCTTACTTCAATTAATCACCTATGCAAAAGGATATAAAGCAAATGCCAATATAGATGAAGTAGCCATTATAAGAGGAAATCTAAGTAATCCTACTGTTTATATATCAAACTTACAAGACATAATAGAAGCAAAACAAACAGATTTTAGAATTAAACCAAATGATATTGTTTTTGTACCTTCGAGTACATTGGGCGATTGGAATAGTATTTTGGCACTTATTATGCCAAGTTTAGATGCTGTTTTAAATACATTTCTATTTCGAGAAATTGTAAAAGGAGATTAAGATGAAAAATTTATTTACATTAATAAAAGAGGATATTTCTATGTTTAGAAATAAAGATACGCTTGGGGTAAAGGATTATTTTATGATACTAAATCCAAGAATGTACCCCATTGTTTTGTTTCGTATTTCTTCTTTCTTTCAAGAAATGCATTTAGGAATAATAGCCAAAATAATTTCAACAATTAATTTTGTTCTTTTTGGCTGTGACATTGCAAGAGGTGCAACAATTCAAGGAGGTTTATATCTTCCCCATCCAAGTGGAGTGGTTATTGGAGAATATGCAATCATTGGACACAATTGTATTATTCATCAAGGTGTTACACTAGGAGATAGAGGAGAAGAACACGAAACCTCAAATCCAACCTTGGGTGATTATGTAGAAATTGGAACAGGAGCAAAAATTCTTGGAAAAATTCTTATTAATGACTACACAAGAATTGGTGCAAACAGCGTAGTGCTTAAAGATACACCTAAGTATTCAGTAGTAGTTGGTATTCCAGCAGTTGTTATTAAATACAGAGAAGTAATGTAAAGGACGTTTATGACTGAGTTTAAATACATTATATTTTTTATTGTAATATTTTTTGGTATTCCTATAGCTTTTATGCTGGCAAAAAAATTTCCAAAAGTAGAAAAAATCTTATGGTTTTTATTGCTTTTTTTCACTGCCAGCACAGCAGATATAAACTTTATATCTATGGAAACATATAGAGGAACATCAAAAGGTTTTGAAATCGGTCTGGTTGATATTACAGCAATTATAATGTTTCTTCTTCTTTATAGCAGACGAAAAAAATATCCTTTGAGCTTACCTCTTGGGTCTTACTTGTATTTTGCATATTTCGCTTTTTCTTGTATATCCATTATTAACAGTGATGTTTATGTGTATTCGTTCTTTGAATTATGGAAAATGTTACGAATGTATTTGTACTTTTTTGTTATATATAATTTGATACGTTCTTTTAAAGATATTGAACAGCTCTTAAAATATATGTGTATCATTGTATTTTTTATAACCGTAATGGTTTTAAAACAGAAATACCTTGAAGGAATGTTTCAAGCAAGAGGCCCCTTCCCCCATCAAAACTCGCTGGTTATGTATTTAATTGTTTATGGCAGTTTTTTTCTCTCTTATTTATTAAATGTTAAAAAGTCTAATCTTTTTTTATGGACGCTTGCATTTGGGGCTTGTGCAATTAATATTTTAGCCACTCTTTCAAGAGCAGGTATGGCTTTGTTTGCTCTTAGCATTTTTATAATATTTATTTTATCTTATGCACATAAATTCTCTTTAAGAAAACTAGGAGTAGCTGGTTTGTGTATGATTTTAGGTACTGCTGTTTTATATAAAGCAAGTGACACAATTATGGAAAGAATTAGAACAGCCCCCAAAGAATCCCTTAATGTAAGACTTGTTTTGGCAACTGCTGCACAAAATATGGCAAATGACAAAATATTAGGCGTTGGTCTTAATAATTTTGCTTTAAAAATAAACCCTCCTTATACTTATGGTGCCCATATAGAAAGAAATGATGAGGATGAAAAAGGAGGCTTGGTTGAAAGTATTTATTTAATGATTGCAGCTGAAACAGGATGGTTGAATTTGGCTGTTTTTATTTCCATGCTTCTGTTTTTTTATTTTAAAAACCTACAAAACTACCTCAGCTTAAAACACGGAAAGTGGCGCAAATACAGATATATATGTATTGCACTGCTTGCTGCTTTATTAAGTATATATTTACAATCTTCTTTGGAGTGGGTATTAAAACAAACAAACAATTATTATCAGTTGATGTTTGTATTTGCCATCATAGCTTCTACTAGCAGAATAATAAAAGAAAGGATTTCAAGTGAAAACAATAAATAAAGATTCAATTTTTAACAATATTTGCCCCACTATACAAAAATCGATGTCACGTGAACAAATAAGTGAAAGTAAAAGATTAATAAATATTGCCTTACATTCCAACATTGAAGAAAACATAGAAATTCAAGGCATTAGTGAAGATCTTATTTTTGAAAAAATAAATCCTTTGATAGAAGAGAGTATGAGTAATGAACAAAAAAGAGAAAGTAAGAGATTGATAAAACTTTCCCTTCCCAAACAAACGAAGAAGATTCTTGCTATAAATCTTTGTTTTTGGTTTTTCAGGCTCTTTTATATTACTTTTTATTTGGGACATGAAAAAAGAAATAAAAGCAGACAATTCAACAAAAACTTTATATGGGAAGTTTTTTTGATGTTTATTTCATCAGTATTTGTTCTAAGTATCGCTTTATCTTTGGTTTTTGCAATCTTTTTGGCTTTATATTATATAAAATCATTAATGGGAGTGGATTTATTTGACGCTCACTTACTAAAATAATAAAGGACAAAGAATGAAAATCTTAGTTATTAGTAATTATTATCCTCCCTATTATATTGGCGGTTATGAATTGGCCTGTTATGATACCGTGCAATATTTGAAAAAATGTGGGCATGACGTTTATGTGTTAACAGGAAACTATAAAAATGAGAGCATAGAGTTTCAAACTATATATAGAAAACTAAAATATATAAATTACCAAAAACCTTCTGTTTTTGATAAACATAGGGTTGAAGTTTATAATTATGATTTAACACAAAAAATAATAAAAGGAATCAAACCAGATTTGGTTTATTTTTGGTCTTTGCGTTTAGTTTCTCTCTCTCCTGCACTTGCCGTTCAAAAACTTAATATAAAAAAAGTATTTGAAATTGGAGACTTATGGATGAAGGGTTATTATCATACGAGTATCTTCTCTAAACTCAAAAGAGGTATTAAAAATTTCTTACCTTTTATGGTGGGATCTTTAATTGATTTTTCACCTGCTATTTGCGTTTCTAAGTGGATTGAAAAAGAAATGAAAAAGAAATATTTTGCAAAAGAAACCTATGTTATTCCCAATGGAGTAAAAATATGTGAAAAAAATAAAAAACTCTTAAATAAAAAAATAAGATATATATTTTGTGGCAGAATTGATTATACAAAAGGTTTAGATTTGGCATTAAAAGCCTTGAGTAATTTAAAAGATAGGGGTTTTGATAATTTCGTTTTTCATATCTATGGAGAGGGCCGAGATTCATATATAGATAAATGTAAGAAAATAACCAAGGCCTTAAACTTGACTAAAGAAGTAAAATTTTGTGGTAAAAAAGATGATATGAAAAAATATTACAAACACTACGATGTGTTGTTAATGCCCACACGAATGAGAGAACCCTTTGGTTTAGTCATAATTGAAGCAATGCAAGCGGGCGTTGTGGTCATTGCTACGAATGCATATGGTCCTGCTGAGATAATTCAAGATGAAAAAGATGGCTTGCTTTTTAAAAGCGAAGATGTTAATGATTTGACAAATACAATACAAAAGTTACAAAAAAATACCGTTTTATACAATAACTTAAGAGACGCAGCTTTTCTTAAGGTTTTTGAAAAGTTCAATCTTTTAAATGTAAAACAAGAAGTAGAAAATATCTTAATCAATACTGCTAAAAAGGATGCAGAATGAATATTAATGCCATTTTGATTAAAAGCAGTGTTTCAAATTATATTTTCCTTATTCTAAAAATTCTTCTTTCCTTATTTCTTATTAGAATAATTTTTTTAGGAATAAACAATGAAGAGTACGGTTTTTGGGCACTTTTATGGAGTATTTTTGGTTATTCTGTTTTATTAGATTTTGGTTTTGGAACAGCAGTACAAAAAGCAACGAGTGAAGCTTTGGAAAAAAATGACTGGGACAATTATAATAAGTTAATTTCAACCATCTTTTTCTCTTACGTACTATTGTCTATAGGTATTTTTATTTTTACACTTATTATGGCTTTTAATCTTGAAAGAATATTTGTATTTTCTTCAAAAGAATCACTTGAATATTATAAAATTGTTTTTATGATCTTTGGTTTTGGAACAACGCTTATTTTTCCTCTTGGGTTTTTTAAAGAGATTTTAAGAGGTCTTAGAGAAATCCCTTTAAGAAACAATATTGATATGGTTTTTTTAATATTGAACTTTATAATTATTTACCTTTGTGTTACTGTGTATTCTTCTCTTATGGCTATGGCTATAGGAGCTATTCTTGTGCAGTTTTTTGCAAATGTTTTTATGGCTATTTATGTTTATAAAAAAATTCCTTCCTTAAAAATATCTGTAAAACTCTTTCAAAAGAATAAAGTAAAAGAAGTAATGGGTTTTTCTTTTTTTGCTTATATTGTGATGTTTTCTAATTTGATTATTTTTAAAACAGATCAAATAATCATTTCAGTATTTTCAAGTATTGCCATGGTTGGTTTTTATCAAATAATTTCAAGAATCAGCGAATTATTTAGACAATTTTCAACACAAATACATGATATTATTGGACCCATTTCAGCAGCACTTTTTAGCTCTTCTAAAAAAGACACACTTTCAAAAATTTTATTACAGTCCAATCAAATTGTGGCTTTTATTTCCACCATGTTATTTGTACCCTCCTTCTTATTTTTAGAAGATCTTTTATATTTTTGGCTTCAAATTACGAATACGGAAGTTGTATTAACAGGAAAAATACTCTTGTTTTCCATGTATATATTGGTTGCTTTAAGAAGCAGTAGTGTTCAAGTTTTATTGATGTGTAACAAACACAAGCAGTTAACAGCAGTTGCAATTATTGAAGCAGTGATGAATTTATTTTTAAGTATATACTTAATTCAAACCTATTCAATCCTTGGAGTTGCTATTGGTACGTTGATACCAAATATTATTCTAGCCCTAGTTTATAATATTCCTATTGCTTGTAAATTTTCAGGTATTTCTGTTTTTACCTATGTAAAAAAAGCTCTTATTAAAAATATTTTTACGGGTTTGTTAGTATATACAGTATTGTTTTATTTATTACAAAGCTTGGACGAAATAACATTTATTGGCCTCTTAGTATATGGGGCTTTATCTTTAGTACTATATTGTATGCTTTATTATTTGTTTTTCTTAAATAAAGAAAATAAAAACAAAGTAAAAACGTTTATCAAAGCTTATTTTTTTAATAAAAAAAAAACTATTAAATATAATTAATGTATAATTATTATAGTTATAGAGTAGTTAGGAGTTTAATGATGAATTTAAATATTAAAAAACTTAGCAGCAAGATTCAAATAATATTTATTGATGATGATAGAATTGATGTAACAAATTTAAAAGAAGTACAAGTTTTGTTAAGTCCTTATGTTCAAGAAATTCAAGATAGTACCCTTGATGAACTAGAACTTGACTTTACATCTATAAATTTTATTGACAGTTCTGGTTTGGCTATGATTATAAATATATATAAAACCTTACTTGCAAAAAACCAAAACTTAAGTATCGTGAACAGTGGTTCTTTTGTACAAGAGATATTTAATGTCACTAAACTTGATACGTTTATTAAGCTTCGGTAACGATTATGAAAAAGTTTACTTCAGAAATGAGCATAAGCAGTAATCTTAATAATATAAGAAATGTAATGCAATGGATTGAAACTGAGATAAAGTCATACTTTAAAAGTGAAAAAAAATATCAAAGCATAATATTAGGACTTCAAGAAGCAATTACTAATGCAATTGTGCATGGTAATAAATCGGACGAAAAAAAGTTTGTTAATATTTCTTATTGTCTTAATGAGAAATTAATGATTACCATTGAAGATGAAGGAAATGGAGTTTTAGAAAAAAATCAAGACCTTGATGTATCAAAAATCAGTAAAGAGGATGTTTTCAAAGAATCAAAACGTGGAATAATGCTTATGAAACACTTTTGTGATGAAGTCGTATTTAATAAGAACAGCATAACCTTAGTTATGCTGTATAAATAAGAGCTTATTGTTATGAAGGATTTAAATATACTAAGAGACTTAGCAAAAGGCATTACTGTCTTATATGTGGAAGACAATGATATTGCGCGAAAAAAAACATCTGACTTATTTAAAAAAATATTTAAAGAGGTTTATACTGCATCAAATGGCCAAGAGGGATTGGCTTTATATATGAAACACAAATTTGATTTGGTTATTAGTGATATTGTTATGGCCAAACTTAATGGTTTAGAAATGATTATTTCAATCAAACAAGTCTATAAATCACAAAGAGTCATCTTTTTATCTTCTTATGCTGATATCAATTTTTTAACACAAGCCATAGAATTAGGTGTTGACGGTTTTGTTTTTAAACCCATTGAGAGGGACAAACTTTTTGATGTCATTCATAAGATATTACTGCAAATACAAGATACACGAGAAAACAAACAATATAAATCAAACTTAGAAGATTTAGTAAAACAAAGAACCAAAGAGCTGGAAGAGAAAAATATTATTTTATTAAAAACACTGGAAGAAGTTAAAAAAAGCAAGTACTTAAAAGAAGAAATGATAATAGCCCAAAATGTACAACAAAATTTTTTGCCACAAGAGATACCAAGTAGTAAAAAGATGGAACTTGCAACACATTTTGAGGCTGCCCAATTTGTGGGAGGAGATTATTATGATTTTTTCTTTTCAAGTGACCAAGCAATCAACATTGTAATTGCAGATGTTTCTGGGCATGGGATTGGACCAGCCATTAATATGAGTAATTTCAGAGGCATATGCAGAGCCATATTATCTACCACTTCCTCTTTTCAAGAACAAGTGGAACATATCAATGATATGATATGCTCTGATGCTAAAAACAACAGTTTTTTTATTACAGCCTTTTTTATCAAGTTTTATGAAAAACAAAATAAAATCGATTATATTGGTGCTGGACACAATGATATTATATATTACAATTCACAAAAAGACGTTTTAGAGAATTTAAGTTCAATATCAATTCCTTTGGGAATATTTGAAAAAAGGAAATATCAAGTTCAAAAAAAAGATATTTCAAAAAATGATTTTATGGTTTTATATACAGATGGCTTAAGTGAAGCAAGTAATAATAAAAACGAAATGTATGGAATAAATAGACTCAGTAATACAATCAAAAAAAATACTCATAAAAACGCCGTAGAACTTTTAAATTCTATCACCTCTTCTTTGGAAAGTTTTATAAAAGACAAAGAAAAAAATGACGATACCACTATTCTTATCACAAAATTTTTATAATCTTTAAGTATATTTTCCTTAATTAACTTCAATTTTCTTCTGCATTTTATTTGCAACTTCTTATGGAAAAATTACAAATATAAGTCGTTTAACTAATGTGGAGGTGCAAAATGACAAATGTAATTTTATGTGGCGGAAATGGTACAAGACTTTGGCCAATTTCAAGAGCCCATATGCCCAAACAATTTATTAAACTTACATCTAAATATTCTTTATTTCAAAATACAATTTTAAGAAATAAAATCTTTACAAATAAGTTTTTAATTGTATGTAATGAACAAAACTATTTTATAGCAAAAGAGCAAATTGATCAACTTTCAAAGGATTTTGCTTTTAAAATAAACTATGAGTTTATTTTAGAATCTCTTGGAAGAAATACGGCAGCTGCTATTGTAATAGCCAGTTTATATGTGGATAAAAATGAAGTGCTTTTTGTAACCCCTTGTGACCATGCGATCACAGGAGATGAAGATTATAGAAAATCTGTAAACAGAGCACTCTTACATGCCAAAGAAAATCAAATAAGTCTTTTTGGCATAAAAGCACAAAATGCAAATACCCAATATGGTTATATAAAAGCAAATAATGAAGATGTGGAAAGATTTTATGAAAAACCTGACAGGAATAAAGCCAATGAATATGCAGCGGCTGGATATTTTTGGAACAGTGGAATGTTTTGTTTTAAAGCAGATATTTTATTAAGTGAAGCATTGGAACATGCTGTAGACGTTTATGAAACGTGTATTTATGCCTATAAAAGTATAACAAAATCAAAACCCTCTTTTTTAAGCAAAGAGTTAATGGAAGATATTCCCTCAATTAGTATTGATTGTGCGGTAATGGAAAAATCGCATAAGTTAAAAATTGTCAAAGCTGATTTTGCCTGGAATGATTTAGGTAGTTTTGATGCAATTTATGAGGAATTAGAAAAAGAAAAAACAAATGCAATAAGATATAAAAATGAAAAACCCCTAATAATAAACTCTAGTAATAATCTCTTACTTGCAAATGGGAAAAAAGTAGTACTTTCAAATGTTGATGATTTAATAGTTGTTGATACCAGTGATGCTTTATTAATTGCAAAAAGAGGAAAATGTGAAGATGTAAAAGAACTTGTGAATAAATTAAATGAACAAGGTTCCAAGATAACACAAGATCATCCTTTAGTGCATAGACCATGGGGTACTTATAATTTATTGGACAGTAAAGACAATTATAAATTTAAAACTATTCTGGTTAAACCAAAACAGCGTCTTTCTTTGCAAAAACATTATCATAGAAGTGAACATTGGATTGTATTGCAAGGAACAGCAACGGTTACTATTGGAAAAAATAAAAAACTTGTACGTGTAAATGAATCTGTTTATATTCCTATTGGGAAAAAACACAGATTGGAAAATAAAGGGAAAATAAATTTACTCTTAATTGAAGTTCAAGTAGGCGATTATCTTGAAGAAGATGACATTGTACGATATAAAGATGATTATAAACGTATAGGATAAAGGATGAGTGATGAAAGCAATGATTTTAGCTGCTGGAAGAGGAACAAGGGTTAAACCAATAACAAATGATATTCCAAAACCCATGATTCCACTTCTTCAAAAGCCCGTATTAGAGTCTATTATTGAACATTTAAAAAACAATGGGATAACACAAATCATAATAAATACAAGTTATCTTTCACGACAAATCGAAGAATATTTTGGAAATGGTAGCAGATTTGGTGTTCATATTGCTTATTCTTTTGAGGGAGAAAAAGTTGAAAAAGAATTAATTCCTAAGGCACTTGGAAGTGCAGGAGGTATGAAAAAGATTCAAGAAGAAAATGATTTTTTTGATGATACTTTTTTGGTATTATGTGCAGATGCATTAATTGATTTGGATATAAAAAAAGTAATAAAAGTTCACAAAGAAAAAAAATCACTTGTTACACTTGCTCTTAAAAATGTTTCTAAAAAAGATGTCAGTAAATATGGTATTGTCAAACTTGATGAAGAAGATAAAATACTCACTTTTCAAGAAAAACCAAGCATAAAAGATGCTACCTCTACTCTAGCAAATACAGGGATTTATATTTTTGAACCAGAAGTTTTTAATTTTATTCCTAAAGATAAGGAATACGATATTGGCAGTGAATTAATTCCTGATTTAGTATCTAAAAATTTAGACGTTTATGGCGTGAATATTCCTTATGAATGGATAGATATTGGAAATGTGAATGACTTTTATTATGCAACATCTGCCATATTAAAAGGTGAAATCAAAAACTACAAAATTTTTGCACAAGAAATTAAAAAAGGAATTTTTGTTGGTTTAAATGTAAAAATAGATTTTGATAAAGTCACTATAATTCCTCCTGTTTTTATAGGTTCTTCAACAAAAATAGATGAAGGTGTAACTATTCTTGGACCTTGTATGATTGGATCAAATTGTCATATTGAAAAAAATGTTTTACTAAAAGAATCCATTGTTGATGACTATAAAAAAATAAATTTTCCTGCTTCAATTGAAAATAAAATTATTTTCTCAGATTCTATTATATCTTTAGATGGGAATTTTCTTGATACAAAAGAATGTGAAATGAACTGGCTTGTAGAAGACATTCGAGTAAAGAGAAATCAAACCTTACTTGAAAAAAGCATTTCTACTTTATTAGAACAAAGAAGCACAAATGAAAACTAAAAAACTTAAAGTTTTATACATAGACAGACCTTTTTTAGGTCTTTGTGGTGGAGATAAAAATAGAAGTAAATTTTTATTTCAAGCCTTATGTTTAAAATATAATACGGACATAGTCCTTATTGAAGATAAAACGTATGAAAATAAAACCCTAGAAGAACATGAAGTTAATAAAATGTATCGAATTAAAAGCAATGAAAGTTCATTTTATTTGCCTCAATCACTGTATTCTTTTAATAAAAAATACCTCGCTTATTTCAAAGAGATACTGCGCTTAAATCAATATGACTTACTTGTTTTCAGATCTAATGCCTGCGCGATACTTGCTAATATTGCAAATAAAACTCTGCCTTTTGCTAATATTATTATAGATGTAGATATGTTAAGTTCACGTATCTGTTATGATTCATGGAAAAAAAACAAAAGTATAAAAAACAGATATTATTTATTTGAGTATTTAAAATTGTATTCTTTTGAAAAAAGATTTTTAAAAAAAGATTTTACTTTTTTATATAGTAATGCGCAAGAAATCACCTTAGTTAAGAATTTGTATAAACTAGAAAATATCAATAATCATAAAGTATTAGAGAATGTATTTCATGAAGAAAAAAGCAGTAATAAATATAAAAGTGAAAACAGATTTATTCTATTTTACGGTATGTTAAACTCCTCAGTCAATACAAGCGCTTTTATATTTTTAAGAGATGAGATTTATCCTTTAATAAAAGATTTTTTAATTAAAGAAAATATAAAAATCCTGATCCTTGGAAAAAATAAAAATAATTTATATAAAAATCCTCCTACAAATATTCAAGTACTAGGAGAAGTTGATAATTTAAGTTCTTATATTAAAGCAAGTGAATTTGTTTTTTTACCCTTAGTACTTGCATCTGGAACCTTAACAAGAATATTAGAAACAGCTTTTTTAAAAAAAGCTGTGTTAACAACTCCTATTGGGGCTGAAGGTTTAGATATGCAGGCCTGTGTTTTTATTGAAAAAAAAGCAAAAGAGCTTGCTTTAAAATTTCAAGAATTAGTACTTAATAAAAAAGCGTGTAAAAAAGCGGGAGAAATGGCTTATGAGCATGTTCTTAAAAATCATTCAAAACAAGAAATTTCAAAAAAACTGTATGACTGCATAAAGAATCAAAAAAGTAAAATAATAAATGTTGTTCATATTCCAAGACGTTTCACCCAATCACATTGGGGTGGAACTGAGAATGTAATTATGTCTTATGCAAAAGGATTAAAAAAATTTCATATTAATTCTGAAATTTACACTACAACAATTTTAAATACAAAACATACAGAAAACATGCAAGGAATTAACATTAGAAGATTCTGCTATTTTTATCCTTATATAAATTTAAGCACAAAAGTAAAAGAAAAACTAAATCTTATTGGAGGAAATGTATTTTCTTTTTCTTTATTGTTTTTTCTTCTCTTTAAAAAGAATATTGATTTGATACATTTGCATACCTTTAAAAGAATTGGAGCAATAGCAAGATTTGTTTGTAAAGTACGTAATATTCCCTATATTGTTTCAATTCATGGGGGTGTTTATACGCTAGGAGAAAAAGAAACAAAAAATAATCCTTTTTCAAATAGTTTTGAGTGGGGGAAGATTCTTGGTTTAATTTTTGGCTCTAGAAGAGTAATAAAAGATTCAAATGCAGTGATAACTTTGAATAAAGAAGAGTATGAAAAACTCAAAAAAAAAGAGAGCAATAAAAAGATATTTTTATTACCAAACAGTGTAGATGTTGCAGCTTTTAACAAAGCCAAAAAGAAACACTTACGAAAAGAATATGTACAAGATGATAAAACCTTTATTTGTTTACTTAGTGGCAGAATTGATAAACAAAAAAACCAATTGTTGCTTTTAAAAGTACTAAAGCAAATAAAAAAAGAACAGGCAAATGTCCATATATTCTTTGCAGGAAATATCACAGATAAAATGTATTATAAAGAACTAAAAGAATATATTTCTAAGCACTCCCTAGAAAAAAATATTACATTTTTTTCTCATCTTAAACCTGAATCACAAGAACTAATCGATATTTATTTAAACGCAGATGTTTTAGTGCTTCCTTCAAGTCATGAACCTTTTGGTATTGTTGTTCTTGAGGCCTGGGCCAGTTCTTTGCCAGTAATTGTAAGCGATGTCGCTGGTGTTTGTAATCATATTAAAAATAAAAAAGATGCACTGATTTTTAAAAATAACTCAACAGAATCCTTAGAAAATAAACTACTTACTTTAATTAATAATAAATCCCTTCAAAATACCTTAATACAAAATGCCAAAAAGACTGTTTTAAACTTTGACATCTCTTTAATTAATTCTCAAATAAACACAATATACAGAAAAATTCTTAGTCAAAAATAACACGTTCTTATTTGCAATTGTTTTGCATTAAAGGAGGTTAAAATCTTGTATTAATAAAGGAGTTTAGGATGCATATTTTGTGGATAAACAATAAAGCTTCAAGAGGTGGTGGAGCTGAGCAATATATTTATAATACTGTAAAACATTTAAATAAAGTAGGTATAAAATCTTCTCTTCTTTATGATCCAAATATTGAAGTAGAGAATGAATTCCTTGATGTATTTTTTAGCGCTTTCCCTTTGCTTTGTATCAAAGAACAAATTGAAAATATTAATCCAGATGTTTTATATATACATCAACTACACGATTATAAGAGCTATGAAGAAATCATGAAATGCAAGGTTAAAAAGATTAGATTTTATCACGATTACAAATTATTTTGTTTAAGAGAACATAAATATAAAACCTTAAGTAAAAATACCTGTACTTCTAAAATTGGTCTTTCTTGTTACTCATGTTTGGGTTTTATTAATAAAACCCAAAATGGTTTTAAAATAGCTAGTTTAAAGGAATTAAAAAAACTACAAGAGATAAACAAACAATTAGATTTTTTTGTTGTGGGATCACAATATATGAAAAAACATTTGCAACTTCATGATTTTGATGAAGAAAAAATAATTGTTAATCCCTTATATGCAAATAACAATATTGGCTATAAAAACAGTGTAAATTTTTCTAAGAGCAAAACACTCTTATATGTGGGACAATTAGTCACAGGTAAGGGCATAGATATTTTATTAGATGCAATGAAGAATATTGATGAATCCTATTCTTTAAAAATTATTGGATCTGGGGCTCAAGAAGAGTTTCTTAAACAATATTCACAAAAATTAAGTTTAGAAAACAGAGTTGAATTCCTTGGAAAGATTGATCATGAAAAATTACCACTTTATTATCAAAGTGCCTACTGTTTAATTGTTCCAAGTAGAACACCTGAAACATTTAACTTAACAGGCATTGAAGCTTTAAAAGCTGGACTTCCCGTAATTGCTGCTGATGTTGGAGCAATTAGTGAGTGGTTACAGCATGGTTTTAATGGTTTTCTTTTTAAATCAAATAATTCTGATGATTTGGCTCTTAAAATAAATGAGTTGATTTTAAATAGAAGTTTACATAGAATTTTTTGTTTAAATGCTTTTAAAAGTACAATATTTGACTTTAAAAGCAAAAACCATATAAATAATTTGATTGATATATTTAATCAAAAAATTAAAGGAGTTTAAAATGAAATCTTTTGGAAAATTAAGCCTTAGAGGAAGTGTACATTTTGAGGAAAAGATGACAAATCTTTTAAATGATATTTCTATTGATATTGAAAAGTTCATTGATTCAACATTGTACAAAAGTGTAATTTTAATTGGCGGGTATGGAAGAGGTGAAGGAGGAGTAATAAAAGTTCAAAATGTGGAGTTTCCTCATAACAATCTGGATTTTTTAATTGTTTCTAAACATATCAATAAAAATGAAGAAGAGGAACTTAAAAATAATATTAATGAAATCATCACCTCTCATTGTACTTCTTTAAACATAGATTTTGATCTTTCACTTATTAGTGAATTTAAATTAAAAACTTGTGAGCCTTTGGTCATAACCTATGATATGAAATATGGACATAAGGTCATTAATGGAGACTTCTCGTTTTTTACTAGTTTAAGTCGTTTTGATATTGAAAATATACCTGATTGGGACATACGTAATTTGATGGTAAATAGAGGAACGCTTCTTACAATAAATGATTTAATACTTGCAAAAAAAGACCATACAATGAAAGATTTGAAAACCATAATTAAGCATTGTATAAAAGCAATCATTGGTTATGGGGATGCTCTTTTATATTATCATGGTAATTATCATTATTCTTATGTTGAAAAAAAATTACGTATGGCACAAGATAACAATGTTGATGAAAGTTTTAAAAAATTGTACGATGATGCAATGGCTTTCAGATTTGAACCCAATTACGATAAATATTTACAACTTGATTTGATTGATTTTCAAAATGATGTAAAAGAAATTCTCAAAAAAATACATTTAAGCTGTGAAGCTATGTCTTTGCAAAATAAAGATATCAAATGGCGTGGATATTTTGAAACTGCCTTATCAAATTCTTTATCTCATAATCTAAGTTTTAAGATGGTTTTGAAAAATATACGAAATTTATTTTTACCCAATCACTTAATAAAAGACTTAAGTATCACCAATAGATTAAGAGTAAAAATGCTTGGATACAGAGGAGTTCTTCCTCTTTTATTCCCATATGTGGCTTTTGGTATGCAGGATAAAAACAGCAATATTCTCAATAGTTTTTTTAAAGTTAAAAGCAGTAATACGACAGTTCTAAAACAAAAATATCTTATATATTGGGGAAAGTATGTAAATAATAATTTCTCTTTTAAAGAGTATGGAATATAAAGGTTTTATTATGATTTGTTTAACAGGTGATTTGCATCACAAGAGTTTGAAAACACTTAATCAAAAACATTGTGATATCACAGAAATGCAAACAGCACGCGCTTTTTTAAAGCGCTTGGAAAAACACAAGGTAAAAATGACCTGTTTTATAACAGGAAAATCTTTTTTACAAGAGTTTGATGATGTGTCCCAAATTATACATAATCCCTTAATTGAAATTGGAGGACATAATTATGATGCATTTGAAAATGAGTTTCTTCATCGTGTTTGGAATAAATTAACCAAAAATTATAATGGCCCCAAATGGGTTCAAAAAAGGGACGTTCTAAAAACCATGGATATCATTTATGAAATGTCTGGAAAAGAGATAAAAGTGTGGAGAAATCACATGTATATGCATGGAATAAATACAGAAGAAGTACTTTATAAAGCAGGCATAAAAATATGTTCAGATGGAGTACTTAAAAACTCTTATGGTTTGCAAAAACATACAAGTGGTTTATATAATTTACCTATCAATATTATTCCTGATCATGAACATTTAATTCATGCAGAACGAACACCAAAATGGATTGAAGCTTGGAGAAAAAGATATAAATGGAGTGATGACTTTGGTTCTAAATCTTATTATATCAATGAATGGTGCGAAATGGTTTTAAAACAGTTAAAAGAAAATGAAAAAAAAGGACTTCTTTCAAACCTTATTATTCATCCAATTACAATGTATTTGTGTGACAAGTTCGAAAAAGTTGAAGACATACTTGCATATATATCAAGCTGTGAGAACATTCATATGAGCAAACTACTAAGCGAAAAAGGAGGAAATCATGTTTAATCAGCATGTTTCAATAATAATTAGAACAAAAGATTCATCAAATATAATCGAACAAAGCCTAAAAGCACTGTTCTCACAATCCTTTCAGGATTTTGATGTAATTATTGTTGATTCTGGTTCAACAGATAAAACCTTAGAAAAATGCTCAAATTATAAACATACACTCATAAAAATTAAAGCCCATGAATATCATCCTGGAAAAGTGATAAATTATGTTTTACAAAAGTGTCATAAGGATGTTGTTGTTTTTTTAAATTCAGACTGTGTCATGCTTCATACCAATACCTTACAGAATCTGTTAAATGGCCTTGAGAGTGAAAATATACACGCAGTATTTGCAAGGCAAGTTTCCAGACCTGAGGCAAAAACATGGGTAAAAAGAGATTATGAAGTTTCTTTCCCTGAAGGTGAAAAACCAGAATGGATGCATTTTTCACTTCCACTTGCTGCAATTAAAAAAGAGGTTTGGGAAGAAGTTCCTTTTTATACACAAGCATGGGCTTCTGAGGACAGTAAATGGGCAATTGATATCAAACAAAAAGGCTACCATGTTGAATATATAAACAATGCTTTAGTCATGCATTCTCACAATTATAGTTTTAAACAATTGTTTAATAGAAGATATGTCGAAGGTGAAGCAGATAGTTATATCTTTGATTTCAAGTTAAGTATTTTTACAATGCTTAAAAAGTACGCCTATTCCCTTTGGAATGATTTAATTTATCATTTAAAACACCATGATAGCTTAGGTTTTTTCAAGGTAATAATTGTTCGTTTACTTTACCATTATGCTTATTATTTGGGACACAAAAATGGAATAAAAAGAAAAAAGAACAGCAGTAAAAAAGCTACTTTTGGAAATTATCAATAAAAAGAAAATGCAATGTATTTGCATAAAAAAATCGTAGTATTACTTTAATACAAGGATTTAAGATGTATAAAATATTTGTAAGCGCCTTGGCTTTTGATCAAGGAAAATCTGGAATTTCAAACTATATTGAAAACTGTGTATATAATTTGGCTTTAAACAATGAAATATATCTGGCAATTTTAAAAAGTGATATAAAAAACTATAGAAGAAAACATAAAAATATTCATTTTATTGTATATCCTGATTTTTTAAAATACACACCTTTAAATCTAATCTTTCATTTTATTATCTTGCCTTTTTTAATATCAAAAAAATATGATTTTATTTTTTTACCTGCTGCAAATAGAAGACTCATGTTCTATTATCCTTTATATACCATTGCAACTTTTCATGATTTATCACAGTTTTATGTCAAAGGAAAATATGACTGTTTTAGAATGTTCTATATAAAATATTTTATTCCCCTTTTCTTAAAGGGCATTAATAAAATACTAGCTGTTAGTAATAATACAAAAAGTGATATGTTGAAATATCTAAAAATAAACAAAGAAAAAATCATAGTCAATCCCAATGGGTTTGATCAATCCTTATATGCTAAGAATAATAAACAAGCAGAAACAACAAACTTTAATCTTTCAAATCAATATATTCTATACATATCTAGAATTGAGCATCCAGGAAAGAACCATATTAATCTTATAAAAGCCTATGAATCACTGCCTTTAAGTATTAAAAATACCTATGACTTGGTTTTAGTAGGAAGTGATTGTGGAAATGCACATTTCATTCATGATTATGCAAATAAATCCAAAGATAAAAAACATATAAAATTCTTGGGTTTTGTAAAAAATGAAGACATGCCTTTTCTTTTTTCACATGCCAAACTCTTTGTTTTTCCATCTTTATATGAGGGATTTGGGATTCCTTTACTTGAAGCAATGGCTATGAGTGTACCTGTAGTATCTGCTTCAAACTCATCCTTAATCGAAATAGGAAAGAATGTTTGTGTGTTCTTTGATGAATACGATGAAACTAACATGAAAAATAAAATAATGGAGGTTCTTGAAAACGAAAAATTACAAAAAAAAATGAAAAAGTCTGGTTTGTTACGAGCAAAAGAATATGATTGGAGATCTCATGCAAAAAAAATTATCAAGCTTTATGAAAAAAATAAATTTTTACACTATTCAAAAACGCTTGCTTGAATATTTTTTAAGTCTAAGTGTTTTGTCTTTTGGATTTACCTTGTTTTTTTATTATGCAATTAAAAACAAAGTACTTTTAAAAAAAGATATTTTTAGAAGTCTTGTTATAAATAAGCAAAAACTTTATACTTACAATACAGAGCTTCTGTTCTTAAGAAATATTCCTTTGTTTTATTATATATTAAAAGGAGATATTGAACTTGTGGGATTAGCAAAATGTCAAGAAAAATCTTGTTATGAATTAAATGAAAATAAAATAGGACTTTGTAGTCTTTGGTTTGTACGTAAAAATAATAAAATTCCAAATACCTCAATATACAAATGTAACAACGAATACTTAAAAAATAGAAGTTTTGCTTATGATTTTAAAATACTTCTTAAATCCTTAATTTCTCTTTTATATTATAAAAAAATAAACAATTACCGTTCAAAAATAAAAATATTCGATATCGAATTTGATAATTTAACTAGAAATGAAATTTTAAAGAGTGTAAAAAACGCGAGCGATAACAAAATAAAAAAATCTGTCTATTTTGTTAATGCAGATTGTTTAAACAAAAGTCAAAATAATCAAGAATACAAACAAATACTACAAAAAGGTGATTATATATTGCCAGATGGTAGCGGAATTAATATTGCGTGTAATATCTTAGATAATCCTTTAAAAGAGAATTTAAATGGAACAGATTTATTTCCTTTTATATGTTCCTTAGCTCAAAAACAATCCTACAAAATATATCTTTATGGTGCAAAAGAAGGTATTGCACAAAAAGTAAAAGATGAGTTAGAAAAGAAGTACGAAAACTTGCAAATAGTTGGAGTACATCATGGTTATGTACAAAACAAAGATATTCCAAAATTAATACAAAACATAAACCAATCAAAGGCTGATATCCTTTTTGTAGCCTTAGGTGCGTCTGTACAAGAACTCTTTATAGAAAAATACAAAAAACAAATTGATGCAAAACTGTTTTTTGGGGTGGGAGGTTTATTTGATTTTTATTCAAAATCTATAAAGAGAGCCCCTCTTTTTATAAGAGAAATTGGTTTTGAGTGGACGTTTAGAATGTTGCAAGAACCAAAAAGAATGTGGAAAAGATACATAATAGGAAATCCAAGGTTTTTATACAAGGTTTTTCAATATAAAAAGAGTTTAAATAAAAATAAACTAATTGATACTTATTTAAGAAACTATGATCAAAACAATTTTCAGTACAGATACAAAAATATCTTGTGGAAGCTTAAATTAAATTGTTCCTCTCTTTTCAAAAGATTCATGGATATTTTTATTTCAAGTGTGATGTTATTTTTACTTTTGCCACTGTTTTGTTTACTTGGACTGATTATAAGAATTGAATCAAAAGGTTCCGTACTTTTTTCTCAACATAGAGTAGGGAAAAAGGGGAAAATATTTAAAATGTATAAATTTAGATCAATGATAATAGATGCCTCTTTTTTACAAGCAGAACTGCTAGAAAAGAACGAATCAAAAGATGGTGTAACTTTTAAAATGAAAGAGGACCCAAGAATTACAAAAGTAGGTAAATTTATTAGGAAAACAAGTATAGATGAACTTCCACAATTATTTAATGTATTAATAGGAGAAATGAGCCTAGTAGGTCCCAGACCTCCGATTCAAAGTGAGGTTGAGCAATACAGTATAGAAGACAGAAAACGTTTAGATATTAAACCAGGAATTACTTGTATTTGGCAAGTAAGTGGAAGAAGTGAAATACCTTTTAAACAGCAGGTTATTATGGACAAAAAATATATAAAAGAATGAAGGAGTTATTATGTTTAGTATTAACTATGAGAATAAACAAGATATTAAAATAGTAAGATTCAATGGCAGTTTGACTTCAGATACAATTAAAACCATAAAAAGTGAC
>Ga0105355_10001121_pt1 | contig 24995 bp, 18 predicted proteins | sample GOMGulsemesocosm_2_FD_83508 | JGI IMG/M metagenome (GOLD analysis project Ga0105355, IMG submission 83508) | Methane-oxidizing microbial communities from mesocosms in the Gulf of Mexico - GOM9C Gulf of Mexico | ecosystem: Environmental > Aquatic > Marine > Cold seeps | place: Gulf of Mexico...
AATTCACCGGAGAATACCCCGTTCCAAATGGACCGGTTAACCATGTTCACTAAGCGGCCGATAGGCGGTACTAACCACTTCAACCAGGTGGGCGCATTCAGCGCCACAGCATAAATGGTTTCCTGCGTACTGTCATACCAACCTTCTGCGTCTCGCACACTTAGGATGACCTTGGCCTCAGGAAAATATTCAGCCAGCTCTAGATAGTATAGCGCTGCCGGCCAATCAACCGCTGCTTCAAATTTGACAAAAACGTTGCCCCAGTCCATAAGCTCGCCTTTTGATGCCTGATCAAACCAATTGATCTGCTCAAGGCTAGCCCCAACTTCTTTCATATGGTGACAAGGTGCATACCCCAGTTGCTCTAGGGCAAGCTTTAACGAGTTTGTCCCTGTTCTACCAAAACCTGCGCCGATAACCTTTAGAGCCATAACGTGAAATCCTGTTGTTTGAATAGTAATTCAACTTATTATGACAAAACAAAAATACAAAGTAATGGCTACTGATATAAACAAATTTTCCCCTTGCAGGGCCTCGTCAACGTAGTGAAGCCGAAGGAAAATAAACGACATAGTGGTATATAGTACTGGCGGCCACCACACCAATGGAACTATATAACTATTTCATCCACACTTAAAACACTGCCATCCTCTCCGCGGCTTCGATCATAACCGCCACAGTTGAACAGCCGCGCTTTTGCTATTGAACCTTCAAATTCAAACAGAGTGAATCCATTGATTTCTCTCGTAGCAAGCAACTCATCAGTCGTTAACCATGCCGGATTTCCTGCGGGTATGCCCCGCGCGGCCGACGGCCAGGTAGCATCGGAAGTGCTGACCGACCCCACCAGGATGGATGTAAGCGGGTTTTCAAACATAAGATCGCCACTGCTTTTTATATTCACAATACCTTGGGCGTGAATGTCACCTGAAAAAATCATCCGCGAACCGCGCTGACTAAAATCTTGGGGAGAAGATGCCAGGGCTTCCAGTAATCGCTGATGTTGATCCCACCAGCCTTTTTGCCAGTAATATTTCTGGGCCGCAGCGGTCAGCTGCCCTTGTGTACCCGACATTAGTTCGTTAGTGACGACGCCAGTATAGCCTTCAGGTGCGACTACGTCGGGATACCACTCGCGCCATTTTCCCGCAGTCCAGCCGGGAGGGTGACTGGGCACCATGGCGTAGTGTTTTGCTGGTGAGTTTTTAGTACGGTTAATCAACCAATTCTCCGCCACCTCAGGAATCAAGCGTGCATCATCTCCCACCGACAAATGGCCGGCACAGTCGAAGATTGAAGCCTCAAAGAGACGGCCATAAGTCAAAGTACCAAAATTTCTATTCCATTTGGGCGCTGGTGCGCCGGGTAGCGAAGGATAATAAAGATCCGCCATCGCCCGCGCCGCCGCTCTACTGAATTTGTCTGGGGGGAAGGTTACCAGGTCTGGTGTAGCATCATCATTTTCAAAGTAGTCATGATCATCAGACACGAAGTAAATTGGCGTCGATTTAAACCGCGTGCCGTATAAATTGGCGATTTGCTCATCGCCTATTTTCACCAACACCCCTTCGTTGTCGGTACCAATGATCGGCTGCGACCTGTTGAAGCTGCCGTAGCGCAGGCTGAAATACCAATTGGATAGATATTTCATCCATTTCGAGTTCCTGCCAATAGCAGGGTGTTCTTCACCCCGCAGGTCGTAATAAATATGATCGCCGATGGCGATAACAGCATCAGGATTTTCCTTTAAACCTTCCTCAAAGAGTTTCTGCCGAAACCTGTGAGGCTTGAAAAACTGCTTGGAAGGAATCCCGAGTCCATCGGCACCACCGGCACAGGTATAGGTCAATAATTTGAACGTTTCAGGCTCGGCATTGCGATCAGGGAAAGTTCGCAGCGGCCACGATTGCCCAATGTCTCCTTCAATATCGGACAACTGCAGCTGGTAGGTCTTCGCAGGTATGAGACCATCAGCATGAAACGACCAAAATCGCCCCTTGCTGTCCATTCTCAACCCAGGTACTTCTTTGCCATCGATAGATAGCTGAAGCATACTTCTAGGTTTACCTACCGAAACAGAAATCGAAAATGTGGTATCAGTAACAGTTGGCAAAATATGACCAATGTCATCTAACGAGGCAGCCATTACTTTTTGCAGGAAAGGTATTGCAATAGGCGCCGCCAACCATTTCAAGAACGTTCTGCGTTGTGTTTTCAGCATTATTTTTATTCCCTTGTTCAGTAGTAAAGTTTCTTCGAGCTAACATCACCAACACTACATTATTCAAAGCGCTGTTACTGGCTGAGCGCAACGCCCAACTCAGCAAATACCCGGGTCCATTGGCTAACCTCATTAAGATTAACTGCCTCTGGCCAGGTATCTAGGGGATGATGAAACAAATCGTTTCCTCCCAGCACTGATATATAGCGACCGCCACCATCAAAGATATTACGAGCTTCACCTAGGGGTCGCTGCCCGATAGGCATTTCCATGGTTGCTTTCATCTCGACCCGTTCTAAATGGCTTTGGGTAAGATCCCTCAGCGTTTCATCGGAATATTGCAATCTGACCGAGGGCCCTAAGGCTGCCGCAAAATTTGCTCCCAAATGCACCCATAACAAGGCTTCCTTGATAAGCACATGGTTACGTTCCAGATATCTGTCCAACCCCAAATGAGCCAGCTCGTGCCCAGTATTAGCTGTAAACAGCACATCTCGGATAGGTTCTGCCAGTTTTATCGCTCGCATCATCTCAAGGAAACAAGCTATACCACCTCCTCTCTCCGAAGCACACCGCCACCAGCCACTTCTCGGCGTCATAATAACAAGGGCAGGCAAACTGCTATCACGCCCTTTAATCCGCGCTGCTACATTTATCGCCTCGCTGGTGACCCGCTCACAGTGAACTGTGAGTTTTACCGGAACCCGGTTACCCACTACCTGCTGCAGTGCCCCCCAACTATCGCTCGCTAATTGCAGTACCGGTGGACCAAAAGGGCTGCTGAAGTCTTCTGCATTGAGGGTGGCCACACCGCCCGCGGGCATTGCGGATGGTGTTACTGCAATGATCGCTTTATGCAATGCTTTTGCTCGAGCGGCCTGTAGTTCGCGCACTTCCGCCGCGCCGCTAAAAGGGGGCGCCTGCAGTATACCGATCTCGGCATCGCTCCCTAATGGGCCCACGCGCCCTGTAATGCCGTTGGTATCGGTATAGTTACAATCGTATAACGGCACTCCTTCGAAGGTTTGCCCAGCTATCGTTAGCCTATTAGTCACCGGCTGGACGCGTTCAAATTCAAAACGCTCCAACTCCGGTAGGACATCCAATTCGGCTATTTTATCAGCCAGCCATTGCGCACTTTGGTTATCTACCGCGGTACCGGTTCGGTGAATTCCCTGGGCCGAATATTGTTCTATAATTCCTGCAACCCGCTGCCTCATCTGACCTTTCACAATGACCTCCTGCTCTTGAGAGAATGCCCTGCGTGGGTTAAGCGCCCATGACGCTAAAGCGCCACCGGCTAACATAAAACTTCTTCTATCGATCATCGACAGGTAACTCCTCTTTTTGCTGTGCCGCCAACATCCAACGTCCTGCAGAGCGCTGTCCACTGCAGATTCAATATCTTGTAGTGCAAGTTCACTTTTGTGGCTCAACAGACCCGTTGAATCTAATACTAAGTCCAATAACAATCCCGGTAACAACTCCAAGAACTGCAATGACCTAGTCAAATGGCGACATCGTTACGCCTTTTCCCCTGCCTGCATTTTTTATGCCTATTACTTGTTGCATTACTTGCCCAATCCTTTTTGATACGATATCGTATCAAAAAGGATTGGGCAAGTATCAATACTAATTAATGAGCCAGAGAGTAACCGGCCGATGAAGTTTGGACGAATATCCAGAAGCTGATTATTACTTTCCACTTTGAGAACTGCAGCAATCTTTCCGGATCATACAAAAGAGTAATAAATTGAAATCAAAACTAACTGAATCAAAACAACGACATCTAGACGAGCGTCGTAACCTGCTATTGGATGCATCGGCAAAAGTCATGGCAAAAAAGGGGATACGTTCCACTACAATGGACGATATAGCTGCGTCTTTGGGTATGACAAAAATTATTTTGTACCGTACTTTTGGCAGCAAAGACAAATTGATCCAGTGCATACTAGAACGCATAACCAACGAGTTTTTACTCGCCGACGCCCAGGAGATTTATGCGATAGAGGAGGAATTAGGTGAACGGATAAAGCGCTATCTAGCTGTATTACGAAACCATGAAGACTCCATGAACATTTTGTTATTACAGACCCCTTACGATGTAAAGTACAGCACCCATTTCGATAAGCTGACTCGAAAACTGGTCAATCGAACTACCGAAAGGATTGAGAAAAGAAGAGCGGACGCAGATACGACCTATGCAGTCGACGCGAAATTTTGCGGTGAAGCAATGGCGGCGTTTATTCTAGATGCAATGGCTCGATGGCTGGGTCATGGCACACCGGACAAGGATCACGAGTTTGTCCATTGGCTGATGACTACTAACAGAGCCATGGGTAGCGTCAAAGTGACTGCAAATGACGAAAATTAAGTCATTTATTCCTCGCAGAAAGCCCGGCCAATCTGTGGACAAAAACACTTAAGCACCCCCACATTTTGGCCCCACCTTTCGTGCCAGATAAAAGCAATTGAATCGATAAGCACGCATTCAATGCGACCATAAATTTGTGGCTATAATGCGCGACTACCTGTGAAATTTACAGCGCTAATTGTTCAGTCAGGCTTTGATGGAAATGCACAATCGCTTTTTCGAAACGACCAAAAGTTAAATGGCTGTTCGCCTCGCTGGGAAGACTTTCTTGAATAGCACAGGCAGCCGCTCGGTCTTCGTCAAGGCCTGAGTCTTTTACAAAGCTTGCGTCCCGCTCTGCCTGCTCCACACTTATTTTAACTCCACCACTGCCTTTATTCGTAACTTGGTAAACCACATGCTGGGTACGTGTAGCGCTAATAGGCTCAAGAATAACGAGGCTTGAATGTTTCGATAGTATGCTAACCTGAGCATTCGGGAAAAGCTGATATACCGTAGTCACCAGTCCGTCGATGCGACGTTCGTCAGATTTAATGTCACGTAGTTTATCAATACGACGGAAAGGAAACGTTATACGAGAGTTTGGCCCAAAGGTCTCTACCACTGTTACGTTATCGAGGCCGTAGGGGTAGAAACTTTTTTTGTGCAGAGACTTGATGTGGTATCCCTCCATCGATGTTTCGGCGAGTAACTTCCAGTTTGCCTCATCCGTGAAACCGACTTGCTTAAAGTACTGCTGTTCCGACGTAAAAAAGTCAGGGATGTTTTCTAGCGCCTGCGAGTTAATCGGGCCCTTCTGATTCACATAAACAAGCCCTCCTTGTTCGAGTGCACTAACTTCAACCAAGCCGTGTTCCTTAGGATCAAGATCAGGGAAACCGTCTTTTCCCGGGATATGTTTGAGATGACCGTCGAGCCCATAGGTCCAAGCATGATACGGACAGACAAAGGCGCGAGCACAGCCACTGTCATTGGCCACTTGCATGCCGCGATGTCGGCAGCTGTTTATGAATGCGCGAACAACGCCGTCGTCACCGCGAACCACTACAAGCGGTGTACCGGCGGCTTTTCTTGCAATATAACTGCCGTTTTCTGGCAACGCTACGGTAGGACAAAAGGGTACCGGCGTACGTTTCAACAGCTCCAATTCAGCGTTAAAGCGATCTTCAGATAGGTAGTTGCTCACTGGCTCCCGCCAGACTTTATCCCCTAGATCGGTTGTTTTGTTGTCAATATGACTAAATATTCGTTCGACAATGTCGCTGTCATTAAGCAGGGCAGCCATAAATTTTTCCTGTACTTGTCAGCGCAAAGCTGCGCGGCAAGTTGAACTATTTTAATAGGATCTTATAAGATAGTGGCAACAAGCTAAGGCTAGTTTGTTGCCTGCAAATAACCTAACTCGCAGATTATAAACCCATGTAATTTTCATAGTTTTTGCTGTAGAACCGATCCAGCTCCTCCGACGTTGCATTAACAGCATCTAAGCTCCGCTCGTAGTCGCCGAAAGGATCCTTGCCGCCTTCAGGATGTGGATAGTCTGTGTTAAACATCAAAATGTCTTTACCAACGTTTCTCAAGATCCATCCTGTATTTTCAGTATGCAGTGGTGCAACACGTATCTGACGCTGAAAATACTCCGAAGGCTTGATAGACAGCTTTTTCAAGCCCTGATCAAACTTACCTAATAGCGATACACCCATATCGAGATTCATCATCGAAGCGGGTACCCAATTGGCTCCAAGCTCAATAATGCCTACTTTGAGATTGGGGAAACGTTCCAATACGCCATCATAGATCATGCATGTTATCCAACGTTCTATACTATGGTGAATAACCGGCATATCTTTGGGTTTGGTGCTTTCTATATTGCCAAAATTACCTTCGAGCACTCGCTCAGCCCCAGTGTTCATATAAGCCGACGGCATATTCTGGCCACTACCGATATGAAGCGTGACAGGAATCCCCGCCTCTTCCATCATCGCCCATAGCGGATCGTAGGCAATATGTGAAGGCGCACGCCCTTCAACAGAATCTGAACCTATCCAAATGGCATTAACACCCAGTTCAATTGCCAATTTGAGAGACGTTTGCGCCTGTACTGGGTCTCGTAAGGATAAAAAGCCTACGGATTGTAATCGAGGGTCATCTGCACAAAAATCTGCCATCCCACGGTTGAGCGCGTCACAGCCACCATAAACGACTTCAAGATCTTTAGATCGGGAAAACCGGCTCGCGCCGATTGAAGGAAAAATCAACTGTGAGCTGATGCCCATGATTTCAAGGGCGTCACTTCGCTCTTTTTTTTCAACCGCTCCGTATGCACTCCACATGTTGCGCTTGCCAGGATGTGCAAAAATGTCAGCTTTCAGTGCATCGGTAAGCTCAGGATCGTCACCGGCTAATCGCTTACTTGCAGCTTCCATAACAGGGTCAAGGGCTGGCATATTGAGATCGAAAATCCCACTATCCAGATTCTCGCGCACGTGTTTCGAAGCATAGCCCTCTAGCCAACCCCGGCCTTCAATAATATGGCTATCGGCATCATGGATTACTCTACCTTCTCGGTGTGACATAGCGTCCTCTCAAATCAATAATCAAGTGTGCTTAAAGCTCGCTATTATATAAACTCTATAATAAAAAGCAAGACCCCACGATCGGGATAACACAAAGCCCAGACCTGCAACAATGAATTGCGCGCATGGTAGCGCCCTGTTACCCACAGCAGGCCTGACCCCCACCTTCTCACGCACACCTAACGGTGTTGTGCAAATGCATTACTGTGAGATGTCGATAAGACCCTCTTTGGCTGGCGCGGCATAAAGCAGGGCCCCGTATGGCGCGGGCGTTGCTGGCAGCTAAGGTATCAGTTCCACCAACAGATATTTCCAAAAAACTCTGCTTGAGACCTTAGGGTGTTTGCTCTACTCGCGTGTCATACTAGTGGCGGTCAATATGCCGCCCCTAAGAAGCGTTAAATCTGAGAGCATATGAACAAGAAACGAGAACAAGCAGAAGTCATTGAGCTTTACAAAGAAGCGTCTCCCGAGTTGCTACGTATACTGCATCGCCGCCTTGGAAATCGCCAAGATGCCGAAGAAGTCGCGCAGGACGCTTTTGAGAAACTGTGCTCGTTGGACGAGCGTGAAGACATTCGCGATCTCCGCAATTACTTTTTCACTATGGCAAACCGAATGGCTTTGAACGTTCTTCGACGTCGCAACACCGAGAATGACTACTTGGTAAAACAACGACCATTGATAATGGATGAACCCAACTCGATGCTCGACCCCGCGGGGATTGCTCGGCGCGACGAAAAACTTCGATTGGTTAAAACAGCCATTCAGGCCTTACCTCAAAAAACTGGACACATATTTTTATTACATCGGTTTGAAGGATATACCTATGCTGAAATCGCCAAACAGCTGGGTTTGTCAAAAAAGTCTGTTGAGTACCACATGAGCCGGGCCCTTGGTGCCGTCATGAACGTTGCAAAAGGAGCTTGATTATGACAAATCCCCCCTCTAACGAAGCCGTAGATTGGTTTGTAAAACTGCGATCTACTGAAGTCAGTAGCGGCGATCGTCACGCCTACGAGCAGTGGCTGCTTGCTGACGAGTCTCACCAGCACGACTTCGACGCCATTGCCAGCGAATGGTCTGACCTTGATAATATCGATGACTGGGCACGAAGCGAACTGGCGCAGATCAATCTCAATGCAAATTTGATCCATCGTCGCCGAAAAACACTTTGGACTTCGGGGTTTGCCTCTGCCGCGGTACTGGCACTAGCCGTTATTCTGTGGCCGCTAATGGGCCAGGATTCAGATCTCTATCAAACAGATCGAGCTGAACGGCGCGAAATAAGCCTGGCCGATGGCTCTCGAATGCACCTGAATTCTGCGTCAACTGTCGAGGTTAGCTTCGACGCGGAAGTTCGCAAACTCGTATTGAAAAAAGGCGAGGGGGTGTTCGATGTGGAGCACGACAGCATGCGGCCCTTTGTGGTTCTCGCAGGAAAAAGTAAAGTCATTGCCCTGGGAACCCGATTTTCTGTGTATCATATTAGTGAAGACGACATACAAGTTACCGTTCTTGATGGTCGCGTCGCGATAGTACCCATCGATCAATCCGTCGAAACAGCGGTAAAGCAGTTTCCCCAGGATATTTCTCCAGTAAGAAAAACCTCTCAAAACAAGCAGTTAAACAGTCTTATCCTGGAGGCAGACCAACAAGTTCAGTTGGGTGCCAAGGGCCAAATATCATCACTTGTGGAGGTTCGTGCTGTCAACGAAGCCGCTTGGATTGAAGGTAAGCTGGTGTTCAACAATACCCCGCTGCGCGAGGTTGTAAGGGAACTCTCACGCTATACCCCCGGGGAGATCCTCGTTGATCAGAATGTGCCTGATCATCCCGTGACGGGCATTATTCATATTCGCAGCTCAGAAACCATGCTGGGTTTACTCTCTCAAGTCGTACCCATAACCCCGATAAAACAATCCGCGTCACTCACCGTCCTACATGCGACCACCGCATTACGGCATCGTGGATAATTTTCAATGGCCTTAGGGTATTCTGTGTTTCGCGTGTCTTTTCTTCTGATAGGGATAATCACGGTGTGTACCGCGATTAACTCTAGATGTTATGCCGACTCGGACCAAGCGCACAGGAGAGATAATACTCATATGACTAATAAAAAGACAAACTCGAACAATATTGAACACAAAAAAACGGCGGCGGTTGTGAAGGATATCACCAATGCAAGCGCCATTACTTTCAGTATCAAAGCGCAAAAAATCGCCGCCGCGTTAATCCAATATGGCGATCAAGCGAATGTGTCGGTGCTAGTTCAGCATCAAGCACGCGAACTAATGACTGAAGGTTTATTCGGTGATTATCACTATTTACACGGACTCGATGTCCTGCTCACAGGTACGCAGCTTGACTACAAACAGACCGAGGCCGGTATTGTCGTTTTCCAGAAAGTTGCAGCTGCTTCAGTTTCAGCTCCTAGGACCATCGTCAAAGAGAGGAGAAAGTCGCTGCTGAGCACAATTGTAGCTGTACTCTCGGGAACCGTATTGAGTGGGGCAGCACTTTCAGACGACGCTAACCTGTCCGCCGCTGATACGGGCAAAATGCCCATTGAGGAGATTGTCGTTACCGCGCTAAAAGGGGCTACGGGCACAGCTTTGTCCGACACGGCGATGGGGATCAATGCATTAGACGGCGCTTATCTCGAACAACTGGGGGCAACCAGTATCAATGCCATTATAGAGCGTACGCCAGGCGCGTCGCTGTTCAAGTTAGGCCCGCGAGCAACAACCATCCAGATCCGGGGTATTTCCGCTAGTCGCGGTGATGCTCTGGTAGGCTACTACCTTGATGATTTTGCCTACGTAAGTTTGTTAGGTGTTTCCACTCCCGAAATTATTCCCTTTGATCTCGAACGCGTTGAAGTGCTCAAGGGCCCCCAAGGTACTCTCTATGGAGCTGGTTCAACCGGGGGAACAGTGCGCATACTGAGCAACAAAGCAGATGTAGAAGGCGGCTTTTATGGGAAACTCGATCTTGGCGCGCACACGGTATCCAGTGGCGGTGACGGCAGCACTATTGCCGGAATGGTCAACATTCCCATTGTGGAGGATAAACTCGCTTTAAGACTATCAGCCCATATTAGAGACCAAGCCGGATGGCTGGATTACAATAACGGACCAAAGGATTTCAACGAGGTCGACGGGGAAAACTATAAAATCCAACTAGGCTTCACCCCAACAGAACGACTGAGAATTGATGTTGGTTATCATAAATATGAGATTGAATCAGCGCCCGTTTACTCAGATTCAAATTTGGTGTTTGCTGTGCCAGATGGAATCGATCATCCCTCGACTGGCCTTATTGCCGGTATAGCCGTGCCCATCGTTGCCGGTGCCTATGCAGCGCAGCTTGGCGACTTCTACCCGGTTTTTGAAGAAACGATACTGCAACAACTCAGCACAATCTATACCCAAAACATCGCCAATCTAATGCCACCGACCCCCGGTAGCGTTGCAGATTCACCTGCTGGCCCCAAGGGAACGCTACCCTTCGATCAAGGCGAATACGAACTGTACAGCACCGCTGTCACCTATGACTTTGATACGGTACAACTTTACCTAACGGCCAATAAAATCGAAGAAACTTCCCTCGGTCTGGCACAAATATCGCTGGCTCGCGATGGCTATTCTAATAAGGATTTGGAAACCTCCAACTTTGAAATACGACTTGCCTCTAAGAATGAGGGGCCGTTAAATTGGACCGCAGGCTACTTCTATCTCGACCACGAGGAAACGTTTGGGCTTGGGGCCGCGATTATCCCGGTTCCAGATTTTTCTCAGGCGGCAGGAATTGTTTCGCTACCGGGAATCGGCGACTTCCCAGCGCCGGCTTTCAGCTCTCTGCAGAGTCTCTCTTTAACGACCAGCGCTATTGAGTCGGAGCAGCAGGCCATATTCGGAGAGACTCACTATCAATTCAATGAGAATGTTGAACTAACACTAGGACTGCGCTATTTTGAAGATGAACGCAGCGCAACAGAACTCGCTCCCGGTGTCGCTGCCATCATGTCCGGGCAAGAGCTAGCTAATCCCTGGTCGCGGACCTTCGACGGTTTTACCGGCAGAGTCAATCTCAAGGTAAACTGGAGTGATGACTTGATGAGCTATTTCAGCGTATCAACTGCACAGCGTTCCGGCTCGGCGAATTTTGGCGTCACCCAAGTGGCGACGTTTATCAATCGTCCAGCCGGATACCAACCGCCGCCATTTACCGATGAAGAGAACTTAACTGCTTACGAGATCGGCGCAAAATGGTTTATCAATGATTCTCTTTACGTAGACGCCGCTGTCTACTACAACGACTGGGAAGATATCATTCTGGAGCTGACCGAATTGTATATAGACCCACAGGTAGGTGTGGTTAGCCCCGGAACAGTCAGGGAAAACGCGGGTAATGCACGTAGTTACGGGCTTGAAGCAAGCCTCAATTACTCCCTGACTGAATCTATCACTGTAACGGCAGGCTTGAACTTGATGGAATCTGAGTATATCGACACGCCTGAAAATTCCGGCGTTAACGATGGCGATCAAATTCAATCAGTGCCCGATTGGACCGGTTTCGCCGCTATGGATTATAAAAAGCCGGTGTCATACTTCGGGGGTTCAAATGTCATTGTCGGACTATTCGCAACGTATATGGGCGAACGCTATGCCTACGGTAGTGGCGGTGAAACTGCCAAGACCGACGGTTTTTCACGTGTTGACGCGCGGGCAGGTTTGGAGACTGAAAACTGGAGTTTGACTCTGCATGTTAAAAATATCAGCGATTCCGATGACCGAACATATAACACAACAGGATCCTTAGCTATTGAACCCTACGATGTGTATATGCAACCTCGTACCACTGAGTTGTTGTTGAATTATACATTTTAGTCCTGTTAGCTAAACCAGTACTTAAAGACTAAGTCCGTCTTAGTCTTGCTGATTTATCGACGCCTGTCCAAAGCGGGCGTCGCCAAATTATTACCGTCAATAAAACGCATAAATGTAGGGGGAAAAATACCTATTTTTATCAATGATCACCACAGCAGGTTTCGATGAAAAAAACAGCACTAGTCCTCGGTAGTCTTGTCCTAATAAGTTTTGGCCTTGTCGTTTCTGGTGTCGGCGGCGACCTATTTTTCAAAGCCTTTCTCGCTTACGGCAAACCGGCAGGGGTTTTTAGTCCCGACAATGCCGTTGCTGCTCCCGATTATGGCCTAGAGGAAAATTGGGCGGCATTGCCTACCAAGCAAGATCCCGCTGATCTCGTGCCAACAGGGATCGACGTTCTTTCTCAGGGAGGCCATCCCGTCGATGTTTTCTTCATTCATCCCACCGGATTTCTAAGTGCCGGTAGCTGGACTTCCCCCCTGGACAAGCACTCTGGCACCGAAGAAAATACGCGCTGGATGATGGCTAATCAGGCCAGCGCTTTCAATGGCTGCTGCAACATCTATTCACCAAGATACCGTGAAGCAAATATTTTTTCCTATTTTGGCCCCCTCGATGAGCGCGACAAACTTCTGGACTTTGCCTATCAAGATGTAAAGCGAGCCTTTGAGTATTATTTACAACACGAAAATCAGAACAAACCTTTTATCATCGCCGGCCATAGCCAGGGCAGCCACCATGCCCAGCGGCTTATTAGAGAAGAAATTGACAGCAGTGATTTGCACCAACGCATGGTCGCAGCCTATTTGATCGGCTCCATAGTCATTCCGGTGCCACCCTCACTGTTTAGCGCGATGAAGCATATAACGCCTTGTCAAAACGCCGAAGACCTAGGTTGTGTGGTGGCCTGGGATACGATGCCCGAAGGAGCGCCGGCGTTGCAGCGACCCGAGCCTAGCCTGTGTACCAACCCACTGTCCTGGCAAGTTAACCAACAAAGAGCCAGTGCGGATCTTAATAACGGTGCAGTGGCGCCCACCGGCGTCTTGAACACAGATTTTGGCAGCAAAACAGATAGGTCTAATAATCAAGTGTTTGACGCGCTGGCGGCCCCAATAAAAGCTACAACCTGGGCGCAGTGTAAAGATGGCACCCTATTTGTCAGCAATAACCCCGGGGAGGGTTTTAACGCTGATGCAATGGGTACTTACCACGGTATTGATTATGCTTTGTTCTATATGAATATCCACAACAACTCAAAGCTACGTACCCGCCGATTTCTTGACGAACAGCTTGTCTCTGGACAATGAAAGCCTGCGCGTGAAATCAACACTCATTTGAAACAACGACAACCTCCAAAGGCAATAGGCACTATGTCATCACTTTCGGTTCGCACCAAACTCAACTATAGCTTGGGCCAGCTTTCCTGGGCGGCTAAAGATACGTCGTTTCAGTTTTTCCTGTTCTTCTATTACACCCAATTTCTTGGCCTTTCCGCAAGCCTAGCCGGCCTGGCGGCGTTGCTTGCCTTAGTCGCTGACGCGATATCTGACCCGGTACTGGGTCAAGTGTCAGATAATTGGAAGGCGGGGAAATGGGGGCGACGCCATCCATTTATGGCAGCGGCGATCATTCCTTTTCCGTTGTTTTTAATCTGTATTTTCAACCCCCCAGAGGATCTTTCACAATACCAGCTATTCGCTTGGTACTTAGGTAATGCGGTCGTTATTCGTACGTTCCTAACGATATTCACTGTGCCGCATCTCGCGCTGGGGGCCGAATTGTCAGACGACTACGAGGAGCGTACCAGTGTCGCCACTTACCGCACGTTAGTAGGATATGCCGGAGGTTTAAGTATTCAAATTATTGCCTGGTTTGTATTGATTCCAGCTGCAACAGCAGCGGGCGCCGTTGCAATAGGTTACCGAAATGTTGGTTTTGTCGCAGCGGCAGTAGCACTCATTGGTATGATTTTCGCAGTTTGGGGGACGGCCGACCGGATTCAGTATTTGCCGAAGATCAGTGAATCTCAACAGGGTCGACCGTGGTATTACGCGTTTCATGACGTGGTGAATATGCTTAAGTTTCGCTCGGCAAGAGTCTATCTTGGTGCAAACCTAGTACTTATTGTTGCCGTGGGCATTGGCAATACCATGCTTTTGCATATCAACAGCTTCTTCTATGGATTTAGTAGTGAACAAACAGGCATTTTTATGCTGTGTATATTTTTAAGTTTGTTTCCGGCAGCCTGGATAGCAAAGTACTTTCAGCATCGCTTCGGTAAAGAGGGCGGGATTATTCGCATACTTTGTATTATGGCAGTTATCGGCCCAATGCCTGTAATGCTACATTTATATGGCCTAACACCCGCACCAGGTAGTTATCAATTGTTGTTAGTTGTTTGCTGCTTTATCGTCTTCCACCAGTCATTCTTTATTGCTAATACCAATATTTCTGGGGGCATGATACCCGACATAGCGGACGAAATGTTATTGGAGAGCGGAAAACGTCAAGAGGGAATTCTAAACTCGGGAATGATGTTGGCGCAAAAAATGACTTTTGGCTTGGGTGCTTTTTTTGCTGGCCTAGCTATTGAATTCGCTGGTTTTGACGGTGTTACTGACCCGTCGTTGGTGACCGATGTCATGCTGGGGCGATTGGCCTGGATCTATGGTCCCGGGTTGATGTGTGCAACGTTTATCGTGGCGTATCTATATAGTCGCTACCCACTATCTAAGTCTCGGGGCATTGAGATTCGTCGACAATTGACTGAAGCGAGAGCCTAAATTTGGCAGGTGTTTTACGTTAGACTACGGTAAGACGGCATTTATTAATCTGCTAAATCCGTAGTCACTATACTCGCCAAGGCGATCACATTAGCAATTTTAATGTCGGCAACAAATTGAATCGACGGGGCCACAGTCATTCATCATCAAACCTCGTATAGCTATCAACAGGTTACAGTTTTGAGGACAGTGAACATAGCGGCAGGTCTCAGGCAAGCGCCCTAGTGCTTTCAGAAGACACACTATTTCTGCTATTTCTATGACCTTCGACCTTGGTTCAGCGGTTTCGCTAAGAAACCACTCAGGCCCCTCATCATGGCCGACCGACCATATCTAATTGCCCCACACTTATGTCGATAAGCCCCATAACATGACAGAGTTCCTATAGGGAAAACTTCTGGTTAATGTGGCGACACCACATATTCTTCTCGACACTGGAAAGAACTTATGCAGCGAGACACAAAGGGTTATAGCCTGAGCAATGATGTTTGCGTTTAATCTAACTGTAGTGAATAATCGGTTTGGCCCGGCGATTATTCACTACGGTGAACTTGTGGGCGCTGGGCAATAGTTACATTGAGTAGACGATTTTAGAATCACACATTATGGAAATACAAAATGATTAAGCTTCACGGTTTTTCTTCCAGCAATTACCACAACGTACCTAAGCTCGCGCTTTTGGAAAAAGGCGTTGCATTTGACGAAGTTTTGTCATACACCGGCGTAGGTCCAAAGTACAAACCTGAGTATCTCGACAAAAGCCCTCTGGGCAAGGTCCCAGCACTTGAGACGCCCGAAGGATTCGTCAGCGAATCTCGTGCGATCTTAGAGTATATCGAACGAGCATACCCACAACATTCGCTACTGCCAGCATCGCCCTTTGGCATTGCTAAAGTGCAGGAGTTGTCACAGTTCATTGAGCTTTATTTTGAACTTGTGGCCCGCCGCCTAATTCCGAACCTCTTTTCCGGCACCGAGCCAGACCCTACTGTGTTAAAGGAAGTCGAAAGCAGCCTCAACAAGGCAGTAGTAGCGCTGGCAAAACTGTCGACTTTTGAGCAGTTTGCCTATGGCGACCAATTCACTCTGGCCGATATCGCGGCGATTTTGAACCTTCCCATCGTGCGCAATGTTGGCTTAAAGTTTCTGGGTAAGGACCCTCTATCAGACGTACCAGGATTGGATGCCTACTGCAAGCGTATGGAAGAACGCCCCCATGTTAAGACAATTCGCGCTGACGCAGCCATTGATCGCCCAAATTTCATGGCGCACCTAAAGGCGTTGTACGGGTTTTAGTTGAGATGATTGCCCCATCAGCAACTCCTGTCCTTCCTGCAGATGCATTTGGGCCACAGCAATAGATGGATTAATGAGTTGTCGATGGGCTGTTTCGCTACCAAGCCATTAATTACCACGCATAATTACTGAGTTATTTCGCCGCTATTGGCATAATAGTGAGCTTTAAACCTCGATAGGCTTTAGGGATTTCGTGCCTGTTTTTACAGGCATAAACGACTTTAGTTGTGATTGTTCGGCCCGTAAATTAATGCTTCCAAACCGTAGCAGTCCACAACCCGTTTTCGAGAACCAGCGCTACGGCATTTTTGAAATGCAGCTCAATACGGTAATCCAAGAGTCCATCATCCTCATTAGACGGAATCACAGGCTTGCTGGTTTCGCCGATTGATATGCATTCTAATTTTTGAGCGCATATCATCTCGATCTAAATACAAACCTCGCAATTCGCGATCGCCCGATTGCGGGAAAAATTCTTCTCGGCCGTGCAAAATACGCCTATTATCAAATATCACTATATCCCCGGCGGAAAATTTATACCGCATTTGGTATTTAGGGGAATTAGCCATTTCCATAAAACGCTGTAGGGCTCGGTACGTCGGCTCAATGTTCTCGTACTCGGTCATGAGTGGCGCTCGCGAAAAGGGCAGTAAACGCAACTCACACACCTGGCCATCGTCATCCACCTTAATAATCGGTGCTTGCCAACGATAGTCGGTGTCGCCGCCTCGATTGGCAAAACACCACTTCACGGTAGACAAAATAGCAAAGTCTTGGGGAAACTGATCGGCTAAATCAGCCGCGACTTTAAAACCGTCGGTCATCGTGCTTTCGCCACCTTGAGCCTCGGCGACGAGGCAGTGCAGAACTTGTAAGCCTGGTGGTGCTTCGCGCGTTGGAATATCAGTATGCGCCGATAGCCGTTCGCTTGTGTAGGCATTACTGTCTCCATCGGCACGGGACACCACGTCGAAAATTCGCTCAAAATGCGTTTCTCTTACCGGGCCAATTCTTAAGGCAAGTGTTTCGACCGCATCGCGCGACGAGCCACAATGTTGTATTCGCGCTAACCCAGTACGTTCAACGGCCAGCAAAACCTCAAACAGTACGCCATCGCTGATGTGTTCATTGCTTGCGCTATAGCTAATTGGTTCAGCCAAATCCGATGTAGTCCAATGTAGCGGCTCTGAACTTTGTTGCTGATAGAGACCGCTGTGGGCAAACAGCCAGCCGGGGTTGAATACGCTCGTATGTTTGTCGAGTAGCCACTTAACTACCAGCGATCCCTCATCATCAAGCGTAACCATGCTGGCTTTAAGATCTAAGGGCAATGCCAATAAATCGGTCAAATGCTCCCGGGTGACAGTGTGCAGACAGACATCGCAGGCGCAATTATCTCGCAACCAAAGCGGGTGAAAGCGGCTGCGTTGGCGATCAGCCCAGTGTACAACGATGGCGCCGTCGTCGACTAATTCACAGTGCTCGTTAGCAGCTGAGGTAGGCCATGCCAAGTTGTCAGGTGTGGCTGCCAGGTAGTGTTTCATTTTAATCACCTTGCGCTTTGAAAAGCGGTGCTAATACGGTTTGCTCAATGAAAGATGCAGAGCGGCCAATTGGGACAGCGCTTGGGCAACAGGTGCTAACGGCAAACACGACTTACGCGCGGTGAGATCAACATGAATCAACAGCTGGTCACAGCTCGCCACTAACTCACCTTGCGCATTGCGCATGGCGTGCTCTAGCTCTAATTTTTTACCCTGCCCGTTTGCAATACGCGTTTCGACGGTAATGGCATCGCCGTGAAGGCACTCTTTGGCATAGTTAATATGCATATCAACCGTAAAATAGCTCATGCCGCCATCAATATAATCAGCATTGGCGCCTATGTGTTGCATCACTTCGTCTGAGGCAACCGAAAATACCTCGCTATAGCGACTATCATTCATGTGACCGTTATAGTCAGTCCAACTACTGGGAATGATTCGATTAATCGTGTTTAAGTATGCTCCTGGGTTATGTGCTTCAGTACTGAGCTGCTTGTCCATTTTATTCAGCAACTCGCCAGCACCCCAATTAGTACCCTTGAGGCTGCGCATCATGGCCACTAAGTTGTCATCACGAATACGCTCTAGCTGCCGAATTGAGTGGTGCCCTGAATGCGAATCTGACTGATCAGCTATGGTTTGCACCAAGGCGTCGGTTAACTCTGGCACATCCATCAGTTTGGTCCAGGGCCACTCAAGCGCCGGCCCAAATTGTTTGATAAAATGTGCCATGCCCGCTTCGCCACCCGCGATTCGATAGGTTTCGAATAAGCCCATTTGTGCCCAACGCAAACCAAAACCATAGCTAATGGCGTCGTCAATTTCTTGGGTTGTCGCTATACCGTCGTTGACTAACCACAGGCCTTCTCGCCATACCGCCTCGAGTAGACGATCGGCAATATGTGCATCAATTTCTTTGCGCACAATCAGCGGAAAACAACCTAACTTAGTCAGTATGTCTTTGGCATTTTGGGTAGTTTCGCTGTCGCCCACTAACTCTACCAAAGGCACCAGGTATACTGGGTTAAACGGGTGGGCAACAATTATTTGGCTAGGCCTAGAAGAGCCCAATTGCAGCTCTGAGGGCTTAAAGCCTGAAGTTGACGACGATATTATGGCGCTGCTTAAGCAATAGCACTGAACGTCATTCAATACTTTTTGCTTTAACGCGAGCTGCTCGGGGACACACTCACACACCCAGTCAACATCCCTCACGGCGGCTTCAAGGCTATCACTAAACACCAGCACGCCTTCTGCGGGCAAGCGATGCTCGTATAAGTCTGGCAACGAGCGCCGAGCATTGTTTAGCACCTCGGTGATTTTACGTTGTGCTTGCGGGTCGGGGTCAAAAACATTGACATCAATACCCATAAGTAAAAAGCGAGCAACCCAGCCGCCACCGATGACACCACCGCCAATGACGGCCGCCGCTTTGATGCCCGTATTCATACGGGTGCTCTCTTAGTTAGGCCCAATTTTTCGCGCACCTGAGCGGGGTTCAATACGGTAGATCCCATTGTTTCAACAATGCTTACCGCGCGTTCAACCAGCGCTTCGTTACTGGCTAACACGCCTTTTTCTAGCCAAATATTGTCCTCTAGACCCACCCTAACATTGCCGCCAGCTAACACCGCCGCCGCGACATAGGGCATTTGGTGTTGAGCAATCGAGAATGCCGACCAATTCCAATCCTGAGGCACATTGTTGACCATCGCCATAAACGTATTAAGGTCATTAGGTGCGCCCCAGGGAATGCCCATGCAAAGCTGCACTAGCGCGGGGCTATTTAACACGCCACTAGTGACTAAGTGTTTGGCCAGCCATAGATGGCCGGTATCAAAAACTTCTATTTCTGGCTGCACGCCCAAAGCCGTCATCATGCGCCCCATAGCTTCAAGCATACCGGGGGTATTGGTCATTACGTAATCGGCTTCGGCAAAATTCATAGTGCCGCAATCAAGCGTACAAATCTCAGGCAAGCAATCGGCAATAGGCTCCATGCGACTTTCTGCACTGCCCATGTCAGTACCCTTAACTAACGGCAGTGGCGCCGATGGTGGACCAAACACCATGTCTCCGCCCATACCAGCCGTGAGATTAAGCACAACATCGGTCTGGGAATCTCGAATACGCTCTGTTAGCTCACGATATAGCTTCGGATCGCGACAGCCCTCCCCCGTTTCGGGATCTCTGACATGGCAGTGCACAATCGCAGCTCCCGCTTTTGCCGCCTTAATGGCACTGTCAGCGATTTCTTTGGGTGTACGCGGCACAAGTGCACTGCGGTCTTGAGAATTGCCTGAACCGGTTACAGCACAGGTAATGAATACATCTTTGTTGGGGGCGAGGGACATAATCTGTTCCATGGTTATTAGCGTAGGCACAGCATCGCAAAAGGGGTATTTTTTGCTATACAAATATCGCAAGCTTTTATACCATACTCGCAATGAATGACTTATCTTCAACCATCCAAGTTTGCATTTTAATCTTGCCAGAATCATCGATGATGAGTTTGTCGTCACTGATAGACCCGCTGAGAGCGGCAAACCGATTAGCAAGTCAGCACTTGTTCTCTTGGCGATTACTCTCTTTATCCGGTGACGCCGTTGAGCTTACCTGCGGTATAAAGATTGACGTTGACGGCGCATTACACGTTGATGAGGCTGGTGATGTGTTTATGTTGATCGCCGGGTTTAATCAAAACGAGCACGCACCTAGGCAAAGCCTCGCTACTATCCGTAAGGCCTCGTCTAGGTTTAAACGTATATTCGCGATTGAAGCAGGCACTTGGGTACTGGCTCGCGCCGGCATTATTGACAATCACCGAGTGACAACCCACTGGGAAGACCTCGAAAACTTTGCCTTCGCATTTCCGCAGTTAAACCTGGTGGGCGAACGTTTTGTGATTGACCGGAATATATGGACTAGCGGCGGAGCTTCTCCTAGCCTAGATATGTTGTTGCACTACCTACGCTCCACACAGCATAAGTCCCTGGCGTTAGATGTCGCTAATGTATTTATCTACAACGAGAGCAAGTCAGCTACCGATGTGCAGGCCCACGTCTCGCTCGATCGCCTTAAGCGCATTGAACCGCGCTTAGCGTTGGCCATTGAAATAATGGAGAGCACTATTGAAGCTCCCGAATCGGTTAGGCAAATAGCCCTCCGAGTCGGTATTTCGCAACGATCTTTAGAGTTATTAAGCCAGAAACACCTAGCATCGAGTCCGTCTGCTCACTATTTGCGCTTGCGCCTGCAAGCCGCTCGAAAACTCGTGCTTGATAGCAACAGCCCAATGAGCGATATTGCCCTGCGCTGTGGATTTAACAGCCAGTCAGCATTTAGTCGGGCATTTTCAAAGCGCTATATGCGAAGCCCGGTCGAACTAAGAAAGCGCGCAATCTAATCGCGACCGTTTTTGCCTAACACAGATATTGTGCAGCACAGATTTTCTCTAGCCTGGCATTCGATTACATAAATACCGACCTGACGTGATTTTTCGGCGCGCCCAACAACTGTGCTTCCCTTTGCTATCGAAATTCAATCGAACTTAGTTCAATGCATCGCGCATAACTTTAAGCGGTGCTTCACGTAAAAGCTGTTTATTGGCTCCATACTGGGCCGCCGGCAAGTTACTTAATTCTTTAGCTAAACTCAAAGCTTCGACTAACAATTGATCTACATCCATCACTTGATCAAGAAAGCCCGCTGTAACAGCTTCCTCAGCAGTAAACTTTCGCGATTGAACCGCAGCCACCGTTTGATAACTGGCGCTAACGTGAGCCTTGATCAAAGACATCAATACTGGATTAAAGGACATGCCAATGGCCGTTTCAGGCAAGTTCACTTTATAATCGCCATTGCCGCCCAAACGATTGTCAGACGCCAGCAATATAAACGCACCCATGCCAAACGCATGTCCCGCGCACACTGAAATAAGAGGCTGTGGTAGCGCGTACAATCGCGTAATGAGCGCCATGCCCCTGCTAACCAGTTTCGACGCTTCTTCTTTGCCTTTAGCCAACTCTTTCAGGTCAAAACCCGCGGAAAACATCCCCTCTCTACCCTGCAAGATGACCGCAGTAGCTTCACTTTCCGCCCGGTCCAGAAGTTCACTCAGACTGTCGATAAACCCATGGTTCACCGCGTTGGCCTTACCATCGTCAATAGATATCAGTGCAATGTTGTCTGTTAGTTGGTATTCCATCATTGTTCTCATCGTTAATTACAGGGCCAGTTTCCCAACGGGACATACTGGACTATTTTTCGTAGGTAGTTATACGATTATCTGGGCGCACCTGTATACGTTTCATAGGCTTACCCAATTATGATATTTAGCGTGGCGACACTCTAGCAACTTGTAACGCAATAGTCTCCCATTACTCAGCGTCTAACTGTTAAAGAAATCGATCTAATATGCCGTTTCGCTGTCAGACGCCAGCTTGTATCGTGAGTTTAGAAACCGCTGGGACGATTACAGTATCACCCTAACAAAAAACTTCATCGACTGAAAAGTTGTAGCGGAACCCGGCGTTCGACGATTCTATCACCGACAGCAACGCGCTCCAGTTAAGTAGCCTGGCAAAGAGTTTTTCGCTAATTCTAATATTGGAAAAAGGTGATCTATATAAGGATCACAGCTCAACGATCTGCCCTTGTATTGTCGTATCAGAGGAAGACGCGTTAATTGAACGGTGGCGGTGATATGATAGCATTCTAAATGTTGCCGGAGTCACGGACGTGACATTGACATGGTATTGTGCGAGGACTTCGATAGAAAAACTCGAGAGTCTCAGCCCGTAATAAAAAAAAACCGGGGAGTCAAGTATGTTCAAGAAAATCAGTTTAGCCATTGTTATTCTACTGTTTGCGGCTGCAGGCTATGTCGCAGTCAAATTCGTGCTGCCGATACAGATAGCGGCCGACAAATTCGGCCCGGATACCGCTGCTCGCGATTATGCCTTACAAGACGACAGTAAGGTAACATTACCGTCTCCACAAGCCCCGCTTAACCCGCCGACTCCTACTGCTAACCCTGAAATGAACCTGTACTGGGGCGAGTTGCATTTACATACAGCGGAAAGTTTCGACGCTACCCTGTTTGGCAATACGCTGGGAATTGAAGATGCCTACCGTTTCGCCAGAGGCGAGCCGCTAACCACCGCCGGCGGCGAGATCATGCAGCTAAGCCGTCCGCTGGACTTTGTGGCGATCACCGACCACGCCGAAGGCTTCGGCACCCGTACACACTGCGATGATCCCGGCTTGTCGCTGGGCGAGCGCGCCGCGTGCTGGCTGGTAAATCTCCCCAACCCTGCGGTCTTCCAAATATTAGTTAATGGCTTACGCGGCACTGCTGACCAAGGTGACCTGTCAAAACCCGCCGGGGTTTATCAGCAGACCACTCGCCAACCGCCTACATCGGGAACATTTCCCACCTGTAGATTGGGTGATGGTGCGGCCGAACGATGTTATAAAAATGCCAGCAGCGATTGGGCTCGCTATATTGATCTAGCTGACAAATATTATGATCCAGGTGAGTTAACCACACTGATTGCCTACGAATTTTCTCCGATACTACCTGATCAAGGTAAACACCACCGCAATGTTATTTTCCGTTCCAACACGGTTCCTAAGCGAGCGACTTCAAGTTTGGATGTACCCAATGCCATTGAACTGTGGCGAGAGCTTGAAGCCGACTGTGTCGAAGATTGTAATTTTTTGACCATGCCGCACAACCCGAATAAGGCGTGGGGTCTAACCTATTCACGATTCACCTGGGACGGGAAAAAATATAGCGAGGCCGACTGGCGCCTGCGCCAAAAGCGCGAACCGTTGACAGAAATATTCCAGATCAAGGGCGCGCAGGAATGCGCGCTTGGTGTTGGCGCTACCGATGAAGAATGCGCCTTTGAACAAGTGTTTGACCCCTGCCTACCCGGTGAAATAACCGGATGCGCCTTCCAGACGGGTTTTGTACGTCAGGGGCTTAAGGTCGGACTGAAGCTTGAGCAGGAGCTGGGATTCAACCCGCTTCAAGTCGGTTTTATCGCCGCCACCGACAGCCACAATTCCAATCCCGGCGATGTGGAAGAGTGGGATTTTCCCGGTGCTACCGGCGCAGTCACTTCTTCTGCCTTTCGGCGTATGAAAGACGATGAGGAGGGAAAAGCACCCTATAAGTCTCGTATCAAATTCAATACTTCGGGCGGTCTGGCCGCAGTTTGGGCCCCTGAAAATACCCGCGAAGCAGTTTTCGATGCCCTTGCTCGCCGCGAAACCTATGCTACATCTGGGCCACGCATGGCACTGCGTTTCTATGCAGGCTGGGGAATTGATAAAGGCATGGCTAATGATCACAGCCCCTTTCAGTCGTTGATAGCCGATGCTGTGCCAATGGGCGGCGTATTGCACTTATCTACAAATCCCGATGCCGACAAGCAACATTCTCCCGGCTTTTTTGTCTGGGCGACCCGCGACTCTATCGACGCCCCCCTGCAGCGAGTACAAATGATTAAGGGCTGGCTCGATGCCCAGGGTCAAAGCCACGAAAAAGTCGTCGATATTGCCTGCGCCGACGGGCTGACGGTCGACTCTGCAACGGGCCGCTGCCCGAGTAATGGCGCAAGCGTTGATCTAAACACCTGCAACTTCAGCCCGGGCACTGGTGCCAATGAATTAAAGACCCTCTGGCATGACCCTGAATACGATCCCGCACAGTCTGCTTTCTACTATGTTCGAGTGCTAATGAATCCTACCTGTCGCTGGTCCAGTTACGATGCCATCCGCCTAGGGCGGGAACCAGACCCCCGTGTTCCCGCAACAATACGCGAGCGTGCATGGTCTTCACCAATCTGGGTCAGCCCCTAGGTTTTCAGAGCTTGGCTCTTCGGCCTATAATCGTTGAGCCTTTGTGCGCTAGAACGGATGACACGAGCATTCACCAGCAACAACTAGCTCAACACAGCATTGGCTGATACGCCTGCTATCGAAGCAGGCCCTCTATAGCTTATACGGTCCGGCCGTAGCGGTGTACCCTTGCATACAGAGAATAACAGCCGCCCATAGGGTAACCTACAGTATCAGGGTTTTGCCAATCTGACGGGCATATCCAGCACCTGTGTCGATAAATACAATCGAGTGTATTCGCAGTCAAACAGCACAGGCACAGGAAAGTAGCGATAAGCACAATTCGGTGACCCGTTTTTGTATAGGAATCTCCGGGGTCAGACTCTACCGCAACAATAACCCTGCGTTGTGCTGGTAAGATTGCCACGAGAGCTTGAAAAATATTCTGCCGTAGCGC
>Ga0105355_10001138_pt1 | contig 24822 bp, 18 predicted proteins | sample GOMGulsemesocosm_2_FD_83508 | JGI IMG/M metagenome (GOLD analysis project Ga0105355, IMG submission 83508) | Methane-oxidizing microbial communities from mesocosms in the Gulf of Mexico - GOM9C Gulf of Mexico | ecosystem: Environmental > Aquatic > Marine > Cold seeps | place: Gulf of Mexico...
GCCAATGTATTTTTTTAGGTGATATAACGTAGAATGCAGGATGATAATCAATCAGTTGAGAGAGAAAGGAATGAAAAAAATAATTTCTATGGGAGTGGCGCTGTTGTCATTTCAAGCGTTTGCTGACGAAGGCCAGTGGCAACCACACCAAATAAAAGGACTGCAACACGAGTTCAATCGAATTGGTATGGAATTATCAGCGAAACAAGTATCATCACTTGATCAATATCCCATGAATGCAGTTGTTGGCTTAGGTGGTTGTTCTGCTTCTTTTGTATCGCCACAAGGTCTAGTTGTCACTAACCATCATTGTGCCTATGGCGCTATCGCAAATAATTCGACCCCTGAAAATAACTTAATTAAACAGGGCTTTTTGGCTAAGAATTTAAGCGAAGAGTTATCCGGTGGACCGAGTCAGCGAATATATATCACTGAAGAAGTTACAGACGTTACCAGTAAAGTTATCGCTAATTTAGGTGAACTCACAGGTAAGGCTCGTTATGATGCTATTCAAACGAGTCGCAAAGCTATTATAAAGGCGTGTGAAACAAGTGCTGATTTTCGATGTTCAGTACGTTCATTCCATCACGGTTTAGAGTACTTTTTATTAAAGCAGTTGATGATAAAAGATGTGCGATTGGTGTATGCGCCACCAGATTCGTTAGGCAATTTCGGTGGTGACATTGATAATTATGAATACCCTCGCCATGTCGCTGATTTTACGTTTATTCGCGCTTATGTTGATAAAAATGGCAATAGTGCAAATTACAGTAAAGATAATGTGCCTTTTAAACCTAAATCTTTTTTAAAGGTTAATGCTAGCGGCGTAAAACAAGGCGATGGCATCATTTTAGCGGGTTATCCAGGGCGTACTAGTCGTTATAAACTGGCTAGTGAAATCGATTTTGCTGGGTCGTGGAGTTACCCAGCACAGGTAGCTATGTATAACCAAACCCTTGATACAATTGCTACAGCAACCCAAGCAAGCCCTGCATTACAAGTTAAGTATTCATCAAGTGTTAAAAGTATTAACAACCGCATGAAAAAACGCATGGGTTTAATGGATGGTTTTAAAGTAACGGATATTCATGGTATCAAACTTGCTCAAGAGCAGGCGTTATTAACTTGGATTAGCCAGGATGAGTCTCGCGCTCAATACTCGCTATCTCACGGTCAATTATCTAAATTACTAGAGCAAGACCAAGCTAACTCTAAGCGTGATTTTTACTTTAGTTACGCTAACCAGTCGAACTTGTTGCGCACGGCCTCTCGTTTATATCGTTTAGCGAAAGAAAATGAAAAACCTGATAGCGAACGTGAATCGGGATACCAAGAACGTGATATTAACCGTATCAAGTCGGGGTTAAAACGTCTTGAAAAACGCTTTGATGCTGATGTCGACCTTGCACTTTGGAAACTCTATGTGACTGAGTATTTAAAGCAAGGTAAGGCAGTGCGTGTTGAACTATTTGATAAACAACTTGGGTTTAATGAGTCGATTACTGATACTAAATTGACCACAATATTGGGTGATTTTTATCAAAATACTGGCTTAGGTGATTACCAGACGCGGCTATCTTGGGTGGGAAAAACAGCCAAAGAGTTTGAACAATCAAATGATGCGTTCATTAAACTCGCTGTTTCACTGTACCCGCTTGCTATGAAAGTTGAAGCGCAGCAAAAAGAAATGGCAGGGCAGTTGGCACAAATTCGTCCACAGTATATGGAAGCTATCATTGCGTTTAACCGTAGTTTAGGAAAACCGGTTTACCCAGACGCCAATGGTACATTAAGAATTAGTTATGGTACTGTTGATGGATACCCTGCGGTAGATGGTGTTTATAAGACTCCTTTTACTTCACTTGAAGGGTTAGCTGCTAAAGCAACTGGTGTTGCACCATTTGATGCACCTTCACCATTATTAACGGCCATTAAAAACCGTGACTATGGACAATATAATCAACAATATGTGCAGCAGCCTTTTGCATCGAAATGGCACTGTAAATTATTTGATTGTAATGAGCGAAAATTGACTGAGTTTAATTCGGTGCCTGTTAACTTTTTATCCAGTGCGGATACGACAGGAGGGAACTCAGGATCGCCTATAATGAATGCTCATGGTGATCTGGTTGGGCTAAATTTTGATTCGACTTATGAGTCAATTACCAAAGATTGGTATTTTAACCCACGTATCACACGTGCTATTCATGTCGATATTCGTTATATATTATGGTTAATGGATCATGTGCACGGCGCTGATAATTTAATTAAAGAAATGACGATTGTGAAATAAATTTCCATTTAATTAACGCTACATGATAAAAAGCCCGAATACAGATTCCATCATCATTGGATATTGTATTCGGGCTTTTCTAATTGAAGTTTAGTTTTTATTACTTCATGGTAATGGTGGTATTAACCTCACCGGCAGCTTCATCGGGAGCAAACCAACGTGTAGAAACCGTTTTAGTTTGAGTCCAGAACGAAATAGCTTGTTTGCCATTTGGACCTAAGTCACCTAATTTAGAGGCACGAGATCCTGTAAAGCTAAAGTACGCAACAGGTACAGGAATAGGAATATTGATACCAAGTTGTCCAGCGTCAGCTTCATTTTCAAAGCGCCTAGCAAAATAACCAGAGTTAGTGAAGATAGAAGCACCGTTACCGTTAGGGTTGCTATTTAACACCTCAATAGCTTCTTCAAAAGTATCTGCCGTTAATATCAGTAAAACGGGTCCAAAAATCTCTTGTGTATAGATATCCATTTCAGCGTTTACATCACTAAACATGGTAGGGCCAACAAAGTTGCCTTTCTCATACCCTTCAACAACACAGTCACGACCATCGACCATGAGTGTGGCGCCTTGCTCTACGCCACTGGTAATTAAGTTTGTAATGCGTGATTTTGCTGCCGGTGTAATAACTGGGCCTAAATCTGCACTGCGATCTGTGCCTGGGCCAATCTTCATGTCATGACTACGTTTAGCTATTTCATCAATCCATTCTTTAGTTTTGCCCACAAGAATAACAGCAGGATTTGCCATGCATCGCTGACCTGCAGCACCATATGCAGCCCCTAAAATATTATTGATTGCTTGTTCTTTGTCGCAATCAGGCATGATTATGCAGTGATTTTTAGCGCCCATCATACATTGTGCGCGTTTATCATGGGCACTGGCACGTTGATAAATATGTTTACCTACGTGGCTAGAGCCAATAAATGATACGGCTTGAATAAGTGGGTGAGAACATAATCTGTCAGCCACTTCAGGGCCACCATGCACTACATTAAGTACGCCAGCAGGAATACCAGCTTCTAACGCTAGCTCGGCTAAAAATAATGAAGCAGATGGATCTTGCTCTGAAGGTTTTAAAACAAACGCATTACCAGTCGCTAGTGCTAATGGAAACATGAAACATGGCAGCATCACTGGGAAATTAAATGCTGTGATACCAGCGCCAACACCCAAAGGTTTCTTTAGGGTATGCACATCAATGTTACCAGCGACATTATTTGCCATTTCACCCATTGCCAGTGAGGTGATTGAACAGGCATGCTCAACGACTTCGAGTCCGCGTGCAACTTCACCTTCGGCATCTGGTAGCGTTTTACCATGCTCTAAAGTAATTAATTCGGCTAGTTTTCCAGTATTCTCTTTAATAAGTTGCTGCAGCTTTAGCATGATGCGCATGCGTTGACCTAAGGATACTTTTTTCCAAGATTGGAAAGCCTCATGGGCATTCTCTATCGCCCCATCTACTTCTTCTATAGTAGCCATCGGCACCTGTGCAACAACTTCTTGATTAGCAGGATTGAGTACGTCAATCCAACGCTCTGACTGTGATTGAACCATTTGGCCATTAATAAGCATGGGAATGCGGCGTATAGACATGGGAATTTCCTTCTAAAAAATGTGTGACTAAGCATAACGAGCTGGTTGTTACTTGACAATAGACGCCAATGCAAGGCAGTCTTGCATAATTGCAATGGCTTGGTTGTGGTTTTAATATGAATTGGGAAGATTTAAAAATATTTTTGGAAGTAGCCAAAAATGAAACATTGTCTGGTGCAGCAAATCGCTTGGGAATAGACTCTTCAACAGTATCTAGGCGGTTACATAAACTTGAGTCGGCCCTTGGGACTCAGTTGTTTTTGCGAGAAAATCAGGGGCATCGTTTAACCCTACATGGCGCCGAACTATTGCAAACTGCTTTAGATATGGAACAAAGAACACAGAGTGCTATTGAATTATTGCAAGGCAAAAATTCACAACAATTTGGCAATATTCGATTAGGTACAACCGATGCGTTTGGTAATTACTTTATCGCGAGTCAGTTAGCTAATTTTTTGGACTTACATCCACAAATTAATATTGATTTATTGCCATTACAGCGACGCGTTAAGCTAGCTCATCATGAAGCTGATATTGCGATAACACTTGATCGACCAACGAATGAATCACTGGTAGTGGCAAAACTGTGTGATTACAGATTAAAGCTTTATGCGTCGAAAACCTATCTACAGCAACACCCTGAGATTAGTAACCTTGATGATCTTTCAGCGCATACCATGATTGGTTATGTTGATGATTTAATTTTTAGTCGTCAATTATGCTATTTAGAACAGTATTTACCTCAAATTATCCCTCGGTTTAAAAGCACCAGTGTGATTGCTCAAGCAACTGCCGTTGAGAATGGGCTAGGGCTTGCTATCTTGCCGTGCTTTTTAGCGCATACCAAAGCTGCTTTAGTTGAGGTCTTGCCTAATAAAATCGATGTAGTGAGACATTTTTGGATTACCGCGCCAAAAGAACGTATGGAGTTATTGCGAGTGAAAACACTGTGGCATTACCTGCAGTCGATAACCGATGAAGCGAGTGAACAACTGATGGCATAATCATCATACATTGTGACTTAAATACGTTATGATTAAGCTATAAAAATACAAGAGGTAATGAAATGAGTGATGATATTTTTGTCGAGTCAACAAAGCGTTTAAAAAAAGTTGTGCCTTTAATGATGAAGCATCGAGTGGCGACAACGCCTATGAATTACGCGCTATGGTATTCCTACGTCGGCAATGATAATCCACAGCTCACCTCTGAATTGGATGATTTACTGGTTTCATACCCTGTTCTCCCGCCTATTCAAGCGCAAACACTCTACCGAAGTTTTGTCGCAGATGAGGTTGAGTCTGGGACATGGCAGATGCGTGAAAGTGTCGAAGCGATGTTAATTGAGCTGGGGCAATCAATTAATGATACCCACAGTGATGCTAGCAAGTTTCAGTCTAGCATTGATAAAACGTTTTCTAATTTACATCGGGTCGAAGACGAAGGTTGGTCAATTGAAGAAGTTATGGGCCTAATTCGTGAACTTGATGGTGACTCTAAAGCCATTCGTAATTCAGCACAATTTTTCAGTAGTAGCCTTGACAAAGCAAAGGAAGAGATTCAATCCTTAAAAGATCAACTTAAGCAAAGCCAAAAATTGGCACTTTATGATTCGTTAACAGGCTTACTTAATCGTCATTCGTTTGATACGGAATTAACCGCATTATTAAAATCAGATAATAAAGGATTATGTTTGATTTTGGCGGATATCGATCATTTCAAAAAATTCAATGATGAATATGGCCACTTACTTGGTGATCAAGTTTTAAAATCTGTAGGTCGTCGCCTATTAGATGCAACGCGCGACGGGTCGATGGCTTTTAGGTTTGGTGGTGAAGAGTTTGCTATTTTAATCCCTAAAAGTGGACTCCGCCAAGCAAGACAGTATGCAGAAACTTTAAGAAAGCTCATTGACAAGTTAACTCTTAGAGACAAGCGCACTACAAAGTTAATTGATCATATTAATGCGTCTTTTGGGGTGTCAGAGTTCGAGAAAGGGGATAGTTTAACCAGTTTTATTGCCCGAGCAGATGATTATTTATATAAGGCTAAAGCGCAGGGACGTAATAGGGTTATGCCACTATAACTTTAAACAAAAGCGTAATGCCAATCGAAACAACAGATTTTCAATTGGCATTAGGATCAAGAGAGAGCTATTGAACCTTAAGCTTTAATATTAATGTTATTGCCCATCGTTGCCGTTGGCGATTGAACCGTTGATGGAGCTGGGCTTGGGCTAGCAGCATCTATTAATGCTAATGCCATTTTTCCCTCCTGCTTTTGTTGCGTTTTACTTAAAGAGGCACTCAATAACTCTGCACCTTGTGTAAGTGAACCTGAAGAAACTGAACTCATATTAATACCCTCAATTAAAAGTGTCTATTTAGACTATCGGCGCACGCCAACATTACTTTAATATTAATTGCTGTCTTTCAAATTCGATTGGTTTGTGATTGCTCCAGTAGACTAAATCTCTAGTTGTAAATTATATTTAATATCCTAATCTTAATACATCTAATCTTTTTAAATATGAGCATACACCGTGGAGAAATTGAGGCTAGCAGCAATAGGTTTACTCTTATGTTTCTCAGTGCAAAACGTGCTGTGCGCTGCGCATGCTGTCGATAAAGAAGCTATAGTCACTTTATCATCTAAATCAGGGGAGCCGCGCCAACAAGATAAAGTTTCAGTGGCAGTGCTCGAGAATTGGTTTCCTTATAGCTTTAATTCCCCCACAGGGGATCTCATTGGTTATCATCTTGATCTCTTGGAAATAACACAAACGAACACCGATGTCGTATTTGATATCAGACGCTTTTCACATTGGAAAGAGGCGGTTGAGGCTGTTAAAAGGGGCACTGTTGATAGCATTATAGGGACTTCATCATTGCACTTGGATCACCAGTTATTATTTTCTTCTCATGAAATAGTTGCCCGGTTACAGACTCAAACAAGCGAGATCAAAATAGCCACGTCAAAGAACAATCAATCGTTGTTGAATATTATCAACAAAGGCATTTCCTCAATTTCGATAAATAAAAAACAGGCCATATTTGATAAATGGCTGTCAGATGGGAGCTACGATTCAATCTTTACAGCTAAGGAGTTAAATTATTTGCGAAAGCACCCGCTTATTTCAGTTGGTAATATCATTTGGCCTGAAATATTAAGCCATGATCGCGACAAATTTACAGGTGTTACTGGCCCCATAATGAATCAATTAGAGGAAGTAATGGGGATTGAGTTAGTTCCTATGTATTTAGAAAAAGCAATAAAGCAGGAACACTTGGATATTATTGCCGGAGTTACCCATGATCAATATCATCAAGATAAAGGCTTTTCTAGTCAAAATTATTTTTCACTTCCAATCAACTTGTTCAGTAGAGAACTTGATGACTTAACTAAAGTTACGGATTTGGTAAATAAAAGGGTGGCGATAACTCAGTCTCTTTATAATCACTTACCTAGCCATTTATTGGAATCATTAATAAAATATAAGATTGTCAAATCAAGTGTTCAAGCTTTTGATTTGATGGATAAAAAAGATGTAGATTTGGTTCTCTCCAGTCACCATTTATTAGGTGATTTATTAAATGAGAGAGGGTCCCAATATGCTGTTCACACAATGAGCGATGTTTGGCCCATCAGTTTTCGCTTTGTTACTCAAAAGCAATCACCGGTTTTACAGTCTATTTTACAAAAGTCGCTATCGCATGTTAAAAAAAATAATGTAGATATTTATTCTAAAAAGTTATTGCCCAAGAATGTGAAGGTGATTTCTCAAGGCGCTGCTTCCCCCTACCTTACTGATAATAGTATTGTTAAAGGTATAAGCCATGACATAGTGCAAGCCGTATTTGCTGATGCAAAAATAGGTATAAGTCAGTTTGAAGTTGATGATGAAAACTCTGTTGAAGCGATCTATTTAAACGATAAATCTGTTGACGTTATATCGATGGTGAAACTATCAAAGGATAGTTACTTTTATTCTGATGAATTAATGTCCCATACCAATGTTGTGGTGTCGAGACTCGATAAACATTTTCACTTTAATAAAATAGCTGATCTGAAGGGAATATCGTTAATTGCGTGGACAGGCGCGAGTCACGATTTAGGGGATCAATACCATAAAATGTTCAACATTGATGATCGTTCCGATAACTACCGAGAGATTGCAGATCAAAAAATACATATCAAAATGCTTATTGATAACAAAGTCGATGCTGTTGTCATCGACCGAACCATTTTAGATTGGCATATTAATCAGCTAGACCCATCTAAAACGACAGCACTAAAAATAGACTATATTTTACCCAGCACTCAACCACGTTATGTGGCATTTAAAGACAGATCACTAAGAGATGTTTTTAATACTCATTTGCAAGCGCTTAAAAAGTCGGGAAAATATCAAACTATTTTTAACCGTTATGGTCATGGTTCAATTCGCGCCCAAGTAGAATTAACAACTTTAATCTGCGAAATATTTGCCAAAGCATTAAGAGAAAACGATGATGAAACCATTAATGCTATAGGAAAGATTTTGGTTGCCCATGATTACATTGACCATATAAAAGTCACGACACTTAATAATACGGTTCGTACTTTTGGAAGAAAACAACCATTGTCACAATCTCAAATGAAAGAGGTCACCTTTAATGAAGGTGATAACCGACTCTCTGTTGGCGAAATAAATATCAGTTTTTCCCCTAAAGTACTATCAGAAGCAGTTTTCAAGAACAATTACATCCCCATATTGGGAAAGTTTAAACACCTCAATGAATATAAATATATTGAAAGTACCTATCAACAACTAGGTTTTTCAAAGAAACAAATCGTCTTTACACCACAAGAGATTATGTATTTGTCAAAGTCACCCGTTATTAAATATACGGATGCTAATTGGAAACCACTTATCTTTGATTTAGACCAACAAAACGTCGGCATTGTGGTGGACTACTTGAGGTTAATAGCGAATAAAACAGGACTTAAATTTATCTATCAGCCATCAAAAAGTTGGAGTATGGCAACACAGAGTTTTAAACAAAAAATTGTAGATATCCTACCTTCCACTGATAGTGACCATAATGATGGATTGCAGTCTATTCCCTATGTGAAATTCCAATATGCCATTGTTAAACGAGGTAATGGCACCTTTGCTGATAGTTTATTAGACCTTGAACAGAAGAAAGTCGTTGCTATCAAATATTTCTCCCCGGCTAAATTAATTAAAAACCGATATCCACAAATTAATTTGATTGAAGCAGACGACATAAGCCAAGCATTGACTATGCTCAGTGATGGGCGAGCCGATGCCTTTGTTGGACATTCCGCCGTTGCCTGGCATTTTGTCGTTAATTACTTTCCAACTTTAAAAGTGGTCGGTATGACAGGAGATACTTATGCACACCGTATGCTCATTCAACACGATAATCCTCTGTTGGTTTCCATTATTGATAAAGCAATTAATGACATAAGTTATGAAGAGTCCACAGGCATCCGTCATCGCTGGATAGAGCGACAACAAGCGATTGAAACTGACTATTCGTTAGTTTGGAAAATAATATTTAGTTTTAGCTTTATTTTTCTCATCGGTTATTTTTTCATGCACAAAATAATGTTGAAAAATAAACAGATAGAAAAAAGTAACCATCGATTAAATTTAACGATAGATGATTTAACTGTGATGCAAAAATCCTTAACAATAAAATCTCAAGCGTTGCAGGAGCAAAAAGATAATTTTGAATCTCTGTTTAGTGAAGCGGCACTTGGCTCTTTGCTGATTCAATCGGGAAGAGTGATTGATTGTAACAATGCCTTAATAGAACATCTTGAATATGATAATAAATGTGACTTGTTATTTTCGACAGTAGAGGACTTTTCACCAGTTCATCAACCCAGTGGAAAAAATTCCAAAAGGGGAATATTAAAATATACCAGTCGATGTTTAAAAAGGGGCACCGTATCATTTGAATGGGTAGTCTTAACTAAACAGGGCAATGAAATATGGTGCAATGTTGTATTAACTAAAATGAGCATGAACAATACTGAAGTTGTTCATGCCGTCATAAGTGATATCAGCGACAGAAAACAATTAGAGCAGGAAATATTGACGCATAACATAGCACTACAATCGACAAATAAGGAACTTGAGAAGTCGCTAGATCATTTAAATAAAGCGCAAACACAATTGATAGAGTCAGAAAAATTAGCAAGTTTAGGTGAGCTAGTTGCTGGCATAGCCCATGAAGTTAATACGCCTGTTGGCATTGGGCTCACGGGCATATCTCATTTTTGTGCGATAATTGAAGATATTAAAGCAAGTTATCACAACAAAAAGATGTCTAAGCTTGATTTTGAAAAATTCCTTGAACAATCGACCAGTGTAGCGCATTTGGTTATGCGTAACCTGGAGCGCACCGCAGAATTAGTTTCCAGCTTTAAGCAAGTTTCGGTTGATCAAAGTAGCGAAGAAAAGCGCCATTTTGAAATCAATGAATATGTAAATGAAATACTCATCAGCTTAAGCAATATATTAAAGCACACTAATTTAGAGATAATACTTCATTGCGATAACCCTTTAATCATTCATAGTTACCCCGGCGCTTTTTATCAAATTTTGTCAAATCTCATTATCAATTCTAATATTCATGGCTACCCAGACAAAGAATCAGGTATTGTTAATATAACGATTCTACTTGTTAATGACCGCCTAACTATCGAGTATAAAGATGATGGGAAAGGCATACCCTCAAAAAGTTTGTCTAAAATCTTTGATCCCTTTTATACCACTAATCGTGAAAATGGTGGCAGTGGTCTAGGGTTAAACATCATATATAACATTGTAACGAACCAACTTGGCGGCACTATTAAGTGTGACAGTGAATTGGGGAATGGGGTCATTTTTACGATTTCATATCGAGTAAATAAGACAACACATAAAGTCTAGTTCCTGATAAAAATAATAAATATGATGGTCTAAATGACTTTGTTAGGACTTTTTAGTAAGCTATTGAATTAACGGATTAATTCAATAGCTTTATTGTTTTTAATTGAAACGACTTAATCTATTGATAGCTGCCCGCATAATTACTTCTCCACTAACATCAATCGTTTGTCTCAGTATCAACAATAACTCTATTTTGCACCTTGACGATCGTTGAACTAATCCCTAAAATAACTTTTCGTGGCGGAAAGTGTCACAAAGTGGATTTTTAGGGATAAATTAGGAAAACGAACATTTATGTTACGTGGAACAACTGCTATCAACCTAGATGCAAAGGGACGACTCACGATGCCGATGTGCTATCGCGAGCTTGTCACGGTTTCTGGTGAAAGTAAGTTGGTAATTACTATCGATATTAAACGTTCATGTCTAATGCTTTATCCGTTAAACCAATGGACAATCATTGAATCTAAATTATCACAGTTATCAGATTTTGATCCGCAAGAAGCGACGATTAAACGGCTGTTATTAGGTAGTGCAAATGATTGTGAGATGGATAAAAATGGCCGAATACTATTGCCTGCACCACTTAGAACTCATGCAAATCTAGAAAAAAAATTAATGTTAATAGGGCAAGTGAATAAATTCGAATTGTGGTCAGAATTAGATTGGCAAGCGCAAATGCAAGCTGATTTAGCCTTGGCTCAATCAATCGACTTTTCATTATCTCCCCGATTAAAGGACTTGGCACTGTAAATTATGACTCAAAACTTCTCTCACATTACCGTGTTATTAAACGAAGCCCTTGAAGGTTTAGCGCTTAAACCCGGCGGTATCTATATCGATGCGACCTTTGGTCGTGGCGGACATACCCGTCAATTACTGTCGCAACTAAGCGATGATGGCACTTTGTATGCCATCGATCGCGATCCAACGGCGATTGCCGTAGCGCGTGAACTTGAACAAGAAGATGCCCGCTTTAAAATTCTACCTGGTCCATTTTCTGGCATTGCAGATTATGTTGAGGCATTAGGTTTAACGGGAAAAATTGATGGTGTGTTGATGGACCTTGGCGTTTCATCACCACAACTTGATGATGCACAACGTGGGTTTAGCTTCATGCGTGACGGTCCCTTAGATATGCGTATGGATCCAACGTCGGGCCGAAGTGCCGCTCAATGGTTAGCACAGGCTGATGTTGAAGAAATTAGTTGGGTCATTAAAAACTTTGGTGAAGAAAATTGGGCTGTGCATATAGCGCGAGCAATTATCAAAGATCGCGCAAAAACACCTTTTGAAACCACTAAGCAGCTTGCGGACTTTATTGCCCGTGTGGTTCCTGTTAAAGATAAAAATAAGCATCCAGCTACGCGCACCTTTCAAGCTATTCGAATTTATATCAATAGTGAGTTAGAAGAAATTGAACAGGCACTGCTCGCTTCAATTGATGTTTTAAAACCTCAAGGGAGACTATCCGTTATTAGTTTCCATTCACTTGAAGATCGTATTGTTAAGCGTTTTATTAGAAAGCAGAGTAAAGGTGATGAAATTCCTTTTGGCTTACCTGTGACTGAAGATGAACTCAATAAATCGAGAACGTTTAAGGCGGTTGGTAAAGCGATTAAGCCTTCTAAAGATGAGATAGAGCAAAACCCGCGTTCTCGTAGTTCTGTTTTGCGCATTGCACAACGACTATAACGAGCCTAGCCCATGAGTGCAGAACGGCAAGTTAATTTAAGTAAAGTGATATGGAAGGATCTAACTTCTCACTTTTGGTTAGTCTTGCTGGTTTTTAGTGTGATGTTGTCGGCAATAGCCGTCATTTATAGTGCTCATCAAAACAGGCTTCTTATAGGCCACTGGGAAGAGCTTAGAGAACAACGAGACAAGTTGAAATTAGATGCAAGGCATTTGCTATTAGAAGAAATGTCCTTGGCTGAACACAGTAAAATTGAACAACTAGCAACACAAAAACTGGGAATGAAACGTCCTGCAACTGAAAAAGAAATTGCGGTGTCTTCAAAATGACAAAACAAGCTAAAGCAAAAAAGAAACCTAGCTTGATCACATGGCGACTCTATGTGGTGGTTTCCCTTATTATTCTGGTCTTTATTGGCATAGGATCTCGTGCGGCCTTTTTACAGGTAATTGATTCAGAGAAATTAAGATACCAAGGTGACTTACGCTCAAAACGCACCATAGTATCTCAGTCTCATCGTGGCAATATTGTTGACCGACACGGTACGGCACTAGCTGTGAGTGTGCCTGTTGAAGTTGTGTGGGCTGAGCCTAATGTTATCCATAAAAAGAATGGGTTGAATGACAAGCGGCGATGGAAAGCATTGGCTGATGTCTTAGACCGGCCACTAGAAAAGTTATTGGCGTCCGTTGCTGATCCCAAGAAACGTTTTGTTTACCTCAAACGTCAAGTTTCTCCTGCACAAGCTGATTATATCAAACAGCTGAAAATTCCTGGTATTTACTTAAAACCCTCTTCTCGCCGTTATTATCCAACGGGTGAAGTCACTTCTCATGTGGTTGGCTTTACGAATATCGATGATAAAGGTCAAAATGGCATCGAAAAAACCTATGATGATTGGCTCACTGGCTCCCCAACAAAACGCAAGGTTCGCCGTGCCCGTGACGGCATGGTTGTTGAGCGTTTAAATACCGTTGAAGAAGGTGAAAACGCTAATGATGTGGTTACAAGTATCGATCAACGAATTCAGGCCATTGCGTATAAAGCGCTAAAAACAGCTACGGAAAAATATCGCGCAACCTCGGGCTCAATCATTGTGTTGGACGTAAAGACTGGTGAGTTACTAGCCATGGCGAATACTCCTTCTTATAACCCGAATAATCGCCGAACCATGTTGCCTTATAGGCTGCGTAATCGTTCCATCACAGATACCTTTGAACCGGGGTCAACCATTAAACCGTTAGCGGCCATGATGGCACTTGATTATGGTAAATACGATATTGACTCTGAAATTGAAACAAAGGGTTCTTATCGCCTTGGTGCTAATACGGTTCGTGATCCTCGTAATTATGGAAAAATAAATATTGCGACCATCATTGCAAAGTCATCAAATGTTGGCATAAGTAAAATGGCGCTGTCGGTACCTAAAGAGCAGTTAATTACCAGTTATTATAATTTAGGGTTTGGCTCGCGAACGCAAGTCACCCTGCCGGGGGAAAGCCCTGGTGTATTACATGAGCGTCGCCGCTGGTCAGATTTTGAAATCGCCACGTTATCCTTTGGATATGGACTTGCTGTGACACCGCTTCAAATGGCTAAGGCTTATGCTGTCATTGCGAATGAAGGGCGCGTTAACCCCATTTCTATTTTAAAACTAGAGCAGCCTCCTGTCGGTGAGCAAGTTATTACCCCTAAAGCAGCTAATGCCATGTTACAGATGATGGAAGGTGTGACTAAAGCTGGCGGCACAGCGGTTAAAGCGCGCATTGGTGGCTACCGCGTTGCTGGTAAAACCGGTACAGCTCGTAAAGCCGTCGCTGGTGGTTATGGTGATGACTATGTAGTGTCATTTGCTGGTATTGCTCCTATTGATAACCCTCGTTTGGTGACCATTGTGATTATTAATGAACCCAAAGGTGATAAATATTACGGGGGAGATGTTGCTGCGCCAGTGTTTGCCAAAGTGACCACAGGTGCCTTGCAATTGTTAAATGTAGCCCCGAGTAAAATAGTCGAGCTGCCAGTGAATATAGCCTCTGCGAACCGTGCTCAAAGCAGCGAGATGAGAGGTGTTAATGAACAATAAAGAACTTAAGCACCTGCTCGAAGATATTGCCACTGATGAACAGCAGTCGTTATTGGCAGGAATAAACATCAGCAATATACACTTAGATTCTCGGTTAATCGTAACCGATGGGCTATTTGTGGCATTAAATGGCGCACAAACCGATGGTCGGTTGTTTATTGATAAGGCTATCGAGTTAGGCGCCGTTGCTGTACTCATTGATACCGTTGATGATGACTTCAATCCTTTATTATTTGATATACCAGTGATTGAAGTTCCCAAGTTATCAAGCCACCTGAGTCTTATTGCTAGCCGTTTTTATGATTTCCCTCAGCATAAACTAAAGTTCATTGGCATCACCGGAACTAACGGCAAGACCACCGTCAACCAGTTAGTAGGGCAATGGCTCACTCTAATGGGCAAGAAAGCATTTTGCATGGGCACATTGGGTAATGGCTTGTATGGCGATCTTGTTGAGAGTCCAAATACGACGCTAAATGCCATTGATTTAATCGCCCAAATCGATATTGCTCACCGCGTTGGCGCTGATTACGTAGTCATGGAAGTTTCATCTCATGGTTTGACGCTGGATCGAGTCAGGTCATTACATTTTGATGTGGCAGCATTCACTAATCTAACCCAAGATCATCTTGACCTACACGGGACGATGCAAGCTTATAGTGATGCGAAATTGCAGTTGTTTACTCCGAAATATAGCGAGAAAGTCGTGCTTAATGGCCGCGATGATGTCGCTAAACAGTGGATGACGCAATGGCAGAACAAGCAGCGAGAAATGCAGTTATGTTGTTTTGGACAATCCCACCCATTAGCCCAAGAAAATATACTAGCCACCGATGTCATTTATAGTAACAAAGGCATTAGTGCTTCATTAACGGTTAATGAAAATACATATAAACTGCAAAGCTCGTTATTAGGGGCGTTTAATTTAGATAACTTATTAACCGCTTTTAGTTGCTTATATAGCGCTGGTTTTGCGGCTGATACATTGATGGAATCAGTGTCACTGTTAAACCCTGTGGCTGGGCGAATGGAAGTTTTTACGAATGACAATAGCCCCAGTGTTGTCGTCGATTATGCCCATACGCCAGATGCTTTAAAACAAGCATTAACGGCGCTGCGTCATCATTGCACAGGTCAATTATGGGTTGTCTTTGGCTGTGGTGGTGACCGAGATACTAAAAAACGACCTTTAATGGCGCAAATGGCTGAAAAACATGCAGATATAGTTGTTTTTACACAAGATAACTCTCGGAGTGAGTCTCCATCTGTTATATTCTCGCAAATGCTTGAAGGCATTAAGAATACAGACGCAATTACGATTGAGCATGAACGTTCGTATGCCGTAAAATACGCCATCGAACATGCTGAAAAAGAAGATATTGTGTTATTGGCTGGTAAAGGCCATGAAGATTATCAAATTTTACAATGCGGGCGAATCGATTACGACGAGCGTGCTTTAGCTCAACAAATGGTAGACAAATTACAATGATTTCGGTTCAGCTTTCATACATTGCTAGCACACTAAGATGGCGCCTCATTGGGAATGATGGAGCTATTGAGAAGGTGAGCACAGATTCTAGAAGCGTAGAAACAGGTGATTGCTTTATTGCGCTTTATGGCGATAACTTTGACGCACATGATTTTATCGCGCAGGTTGTTGCTCAAGGCGCAGCAGCGGTTATTGTGAGTAAAGAACAAACGAATATTAATGTGCCGCAGTTAGTTGTTAAAGATACTCGTTTGGCATTGGCTCAATTGGCGGGACTAATAAAGTCCCTCGCAACGGTGAAAACCGTTGCCATTACCGGCAGCTGCGGCAAGACAACCGTTAAAGAAATGCTTAGTTCTATTTTATCGCAGCGCGGCAATGTATTGGCAACAAAAGGTAATTTTAATAATGATATTGGCGCGCCTTTAACATTATTACGTTTAACTAAATTACATCAATATGCGGTGATTGAATTAGGTGCAAATCACGTGGGTGAAATTGATTTTACCAGTGAAATTACCCAACCTGATGTAGCAATAATTACCAACATTGGCGAGGCTCATTTAGAAGGCTTTGGATCTATTGATGGGGTTGTCACGGCTAAAAGTGAGATCTTTAATCATTTAAATAATACTGGTTATGCCATTTTTGATGGCGACAGTGATTATGCCGCCCGTTGGAGTGCACAAAATAGTAATAAAAATGTTATGTGTTTTAGCTCACACGAGAGAAATAATGCAGATGATGTAAACACGCATGATGTTTGGGCCAGCGCCATAAATATCAATGAGCAAGGGCATTGTAGCTTTGTGTTTAATGCTAGAAATACATCAATGACCATCACGTTGCCAATTCCAGGTGAGCATAATGTTAAAAATGCTTTAGCAGCAGGTGGTGCCGCGTTAGCCCTTGGACTCTCACTTGACGAGATAAAAGGTGGTTTAGAGGCAATGCGTGAGGTAAAAGGGCGATTAAACGTTAAACAGATTTCACAGAAATTAAGTGTTATCGACGATACCTATAACGCTAATGCGAGTTCAATTACCGCCGCGATTGAAGTCTTAGGTAATGGTCAAGGAAAAAAGATATTAATCTTGGGTGATATGGCTGAATTGGGCGACTATGCTGTAGCAAGTCATCAATCATTGGGCCCTGTTATTGAGCATCATCATATTGATGCCTTGCTCACCTTTGGTAAATTAAGTATGCATTACGCCAATGGTTTTAGTGGCCTTCATCGTCATTTTGATGATAAATCGGCACTTAATGATTACGTAGAACAAAAAATTATGAATTTTACTGCAACACACAATACAACGGTGTTAGTGAAAGGCTCACGCAGCGCAGCCATGGAATCGGTGGTGGAATTTATTAAAAACAATAAAAAGATTGGAGCACCAACACCATGCTAGTTTGGTTAACTGACTATCTGACGCAGTACGTCAGCGGTTTTAACATATTTTCGTACCTAACATTTCGTAGTATTTTAGCGACGTTAACATCGTTGTTATTCTCATTATGGATGGGGCCAAAGCTTATTCGTTACTTACAAACGATGCAAATCGGTCAAACTGTGCGTGATGACGGTCCTCAATCACATTTAAGTAAGTCGGGCACCCCAACCATGGGGGGGATTTTGATTCTAGCCTCTATCGCCTTAAGTACATTATTATGGGCTGATTTATCCAATCATTATGTTCTTACGGTACTGTTCGTTTTATTAGGTTTTGGCTTGATAGGCTTTGTCGATGATTATCGTAAAGTTATCCGTAAAGATTCTGCTGGCCTTATTGCCCGTTGGAAATATTTTTGGCAATCAGCCATAGCGTTGGGTGTGGCATTTTATTTGTATAGCGTATCGCAGCCAAACGAAACAGTGTTAGTAGTCCCGTTTTTTAAAGACATATTGCCGCAATTAGGCATGTTGTATATCGCCTTAGTATATTTCACCATCGTTGGCTCAAGTAACGCAGTGAACCTTACTGATGGGCTTGATGGGCTTGCTATAGTACCAACCATCATGGTAGCTGGTGCATTAGGTTTAATTGCTTACATCACGGGTAATGTTAATTTTTCTGCCTATCTGAATTTACCTCACCTTCCACTTGCTAGCGAACTCACCGTCTTTTGTTTAGCTATTTTTGGTGCTGGTTTAGGGTTTTTATGGTTTAACACCTATCCAGCTCAAGTATTTATGGGCGATGTAGGTTCATTAGCTTTAGGCGCAAGTTTAGGTATTGTGGCAGTGCTAGTACGTCAAGAAATCTTATTAGTTATTATGGGCGGCGTTTTTGTGATGGAAACCGTATCGGTAATTCTGCAGGTAGGTAGCTATAAACTACGAGGCCAACGTATTTTTAGAATGGCACCTATCCATCATCATTACGAATTAAAAGGCTGGCCTGAGCCACGCGTTATTGTCCGCTTTTGGATAATTTCATTGGTCTTGGTTATCGTTGGCCTAGCCACATTAAAAATTCGCTAGGAAGTTAAATGATTATTAACGGGCAAGAAATAGAACATATAGCCGTCATTGGTTTAGGCCTTACGGGCCGTTCTTGCGCGTCATTCTTATTAAAACAAGGTCTCAAACCTGTCCTAATTGATACGCGAAAACACCTTGATGCTAAGGTTATTGGTCAAGAGTTTGAACAGTCTAGCGTTTTATTAGGGCCTTTAGATACTATCGACTTTAGCCGTTTTCAAATGTTAGTCGTGAGCCCTGGCATTGCAATTAGTCATCCTGCATTAGTGGAAGCTAATCAACAGGGATGTCAGATCGTGGGTGATATTGAATTGTTTGCGCACTTTGCCAAAGCGCCAGTAGTTGCCATTACAGGCTCAAATGGTAAAACAACGGTGACATCTTTACTCGAGAAAATGGCTATTGATAGTGGTCTAAAAGCAGTAGCAGCTGGAAATATTGGCGTGCCAGTGCTGGATGTTGTACTAGATTCAACCATTGAATTATTCATATTAGAGCTGTCGAGTTTCCAATTAGAGACAACACATACCCTTAATTTAGCAGCGGCAACGGTGCTTAACATCTCCGATGATCACATGGACAGGTATGATGATCTCAATGATTACGCCAAATCCAAACAACGAATTTATCGACATTGTGATATGGCAGTGTTTAATCGCCAAGACGAACTAACCGCAAGTACTACTGCCCAGCAAACATCCTTTGGCATTGATAAATCTAGTGATTCAAAATCATTTGGGTTAGCCGATGGATATTTGATGCAAGGTGAGCATCAATTATTAAATGTCTGCGACATGGCCATGGTTGGACAGCATAACCAACTAAATGCACTAGCTGCTATTGCACTGGGTCAACAAGCAGGTTTACCACTCAAGGTAATGACAGAGACACTAAAAACCTTTGGCGGACTTGAGCATCGCTGTCAGAAAATTCCAAGTGATGACGGTGTCTTATGGCTTAATGATTCTAAAGCGACGAATGTTGGCGCGACATTAGCCGCGTTGGAAGGGTTGAAAGCGCATCAAGGAAAGCTCATTGTTATCGCCGGTGGCGATGCTAAGGGCGGAGATTTGACTCCATTAAAGCTGCCTTTTGAAACGATAGTGAATAATTTAATTGTAATGGGTAAAGATGCTGCGTTATTTAATACGATTGCGCCCGATGCGATAACGTGTCATTCAATGTTGGAAGCGGTAACGCTGGCGTCTGGCTTTGCTAGCAGCGGTGATATTGTTTTACTGTCTCCTGCTTGTGCTAGCATCGATATGTTTGATAACTATATGCAACGTGGTCAGCACTTCATCGATGCGATAGGGGGACTACATGAGCGTTAAGCAAATGAATTTTTTCCCTGCATCTTTCTCTGCCATTTTTAAAGAAATGAAAGGCGAGCGAAGAAGCAAACACGCAATGCTGTATGACCGGACATTGTTTGCCTTGGTGTGCTGTTTATTCATTATCGGCTTTGTTATCGTTGCATCAGCTTCAATGCCTGAAGGACAACGATTGACAGGTAATCCATTTCATTTTATTCAGCGTCATGTCTTTTATTTGTTAGGCAGCGTCACCATTATGATTGTTGGCATGCAAATCCCGATGAAGGTATGGCAAAAGTACAGCGGCGCCATCTTGCTTTGCTCAATTGTCGCCCTGGTTTTAGTCCTTTTTGCGGGTAAAACAGTGAATGGCAGTCAGCGTTGGTTGTCTATGGGACCCATTAATATTCAGGTATCAGAAGTCGCCAAGTTAACATTTTTTTGTTATCTCGCTTCATATATCGTCAGGCGTCATACGGAAGTTACCGAACGTGCTAAAGGCTTCTATAAACCCTTAGCCGTCTTTGTGGTGATTGCCGCGCTAATTTTAAAACAGCCAGATTTAGGCACAGTGGTTGTGATGTTCGTAACAACCGTAGGCATGCTGTTTTTAGCCGGCGCTAAAATAAGAGACTTCTTTGCGTTAATCATTGTTGGGGTCTCATTAGTTGTAGGTTTGATTATATTTGAACCTTACCGAATGGCGCGTGTGACATCTTTTCTTGATCCTTGGCAAGATCCCTTTGGTAAAGGTTATCAATTAACGCAATCATTAATGGCATTTGGTCGTGGTGATTGGTTAGGTCAAGGCTTGGGCAATTCAATTCAAAAATTAGAGTATCTGCCTGAAGCCCATACCGACTTTATCTTTGCTATTTGGGCTGAAGAAACAGGTTTTATTGGTGTTATCACACTGCTAATTCTCCAGCTTTGTTTAGCTTTAAGAGCACTGCATATAGGGCGAAAAGCGTTGCTTGCTCAGCACTTTTTTACTGGCTATCTTGCCATGGGAATAGGACTGTGGCTAAGCTTTCAATCGGCGGTTAATACTGGCGCTGCGAGTGGCATCTTGCCAACAAAAGGTTTAACCCTGCCATTAGTAAGTTATGGCGGCAGTAGTTTATGGGTAATGACCTTAGCCATTGTTATTTTATTACGTATTGATCACGAACGACGTCTCGATTGTGTACAAGCAACGCACCGAGGAGTGTCTTAATGACTAAAAAACTATTAGTGATGGCCGGAGGAACAGGTGGCCATGTATTTCCTGGTTTAGCGGTAGCTAAAATGTTACGTGAACAAGGCTGGGAAATTCATTGGTTAGGTTGTGCTACGCGAATGGAAGCCGATTTAGTGCCTAAACATAATATCGATATTTCGTATATTGATGTAGAAGGCGTTAGGGGCAACGGGATATTAAGGTTAATTAAGGCACCTTTTAAGATTATTCGCTCAGTTTGGCAAGCTAAAAAAGTGATAAAGCAATTCAAACCTGATGTGGTGTTGGGGATGGGAGGTTTTGCCAGCGGACCCGGTGGCATAGCGGCAAAACTGTGCGGTATTCCATTAGTGTTACATGAACAAAACGCTGTAGCGGGCCTAACGAACAGCTACCTTGCTAAAGTAGCCAGCCAAGTAATGGTAGCATTTGATGGTGCATTAACTAAATACAATCCTCAAGTTGTTGGTAATCCGGTCCGCCAAGATATTTTAGATTTAGGGCGCTTGAGCCCCAAAAAACAGTCACCACTTAATGTCTTAATTGTGGGCGGTAGTTTAGGGGCAAAAGTGCTCAATGAAACCTTGCCTAAAGCACTTCCTTTATTAAAAACGCTTGATATCTCTATTAGACATCAAGCGGGCAAAAACAACAGTAATGACGTTATCAATGCTTATCAAGCAACCTGTAATACGAGTCCATTGCCTGCATCAATTGACGTAAGTGATTTTATTGATGATATGGCTGGTGCTTACCAGCAAGCTGATTTATTGATATGCAGAGCTGGCGCACTTACCGTGTCTGAGGTTGCTGTGTTAGGCTTGCCTGCTATTTTTATTCCATTGCCTTATGCAGTAGATGATCATCAAACAAAAAATGCGCAAGCGTTGAGTGATAACAAAGCGGCGATTATATTGCCGCAATCGCAAATGACTGCACAATCTTTAGCACAATGCGTTATCCAATTAAGCGCAGACGGCGAATTAGAAAAAATGCATCACGCTAGTCAATCACTAGCAATGACAGACGCCACAGAACAAGTTGCACGGGTAATAGCAAATATTGCTAACGTGCCTTTTACGGCGCAAAAGAAAACGGAAACAGTTTAAATGACAAAAATATGCAGCGATAAACTCAGCCAACTACGTCAGCGTGTACCGCAAATGAGACGTGTAAATACCATTCACTTTATTGGTATTGGCGGCGCAGGCATGGGCGGTATAGCGGAAGTTTTAGCGAATGAAGGTTATGACATTACAGGATCAGATCAAGCTGAAAATGCTGTAACCAAACGGTTAACAGATCTTGGTGCAACAGTATATTTAGGCCACGACGGTAAACAAGTCGAAGGGGCAAGTGTTATTGTTGTCTCCACAGCCATCGATGAAATGAACCCGGAAATTATTGCCGCCAAAGCGCTGCGTATTCCTATTGTCCAGCGGGCACAAATGTTAGCTGAATTGATGCGCTTTAGACATGGTATTGCTGTTGCTGGAACACACGGTAAAACAACGACGACAAGTTTAACTGCCAGTATATTTGCTAAAGCACAATTGGATCCAACATACGTTATTGGTGGGTTATTAAATAGCTCTGGCACCAATGCTAAATTGGGTTGTAGTGAGTATTTAATTGCTGAGGCCGACGAAAGTGATGCATCATTTTTGCATCTGCAGCCTATGGTCACCATAGTGACAAATATTGAAGCTGATCATATGGATACTTATGATGGTGACTTTAGCAAGCTAGAAGATACATTTATTGAATTTATGCATAACTTACCCTTTTATGGCTTAGCGGTATTATGCATTGACGATCCTATTAATCGCGAACTAATACCACGTATTTCACGTCATATTACAACCTATGGCTTTAGCGACGACGCAGACATTCGAGCCAGCGATTTTCATCAAGTAGGTAATACTAGCCACTTCACATTACACCGCGTTGACAAGTTACCGTTGAAGTTGTCGTTAAATTTACCTGGTAAACATAATGTCTTAAATGCAATGGCGGCTATCGCTGTAGCTATGGATAGCAATATTAATGATCAACATATTGTGGATGCATTAAGTCAGTTCCAAGGTATTGGTCGCCGGTTCCAGCAACTGGGTACATTTGAAACCGATGCTGGCAATATCATGTTAGTTGATGATTATGGTCATCACCCAAGTGAAGTTGCTGCCACCATAAAAGCAGCGCGTGCTGGTTGGCCTGATAAGCGCTTAGTGATGATTTACCAGCCACATCGTTATAGCCGAACCCGAGACCTCTATGAAGACTTTGTGGATGTTTTGTCTCAGGTAGATGAGTTGCTGTTGTTAGAAGTCTATAGTGCTGGAGAAGCACCTATTGTTGGCGCTGATAGTCGCGCATTATGCCGCAGTATTCGAGCGCATAGTTCTTTTGAACCTATTTATGTCCCGACAATCGAACTTTTACCGCCGAGGTTAGCTCAAATCATGCGTGATGGTGATTTAGTGTTGACACAAGGGGCTGGTAATGTGGGCATTTTAGCCAGTGACTTAAATGAGATGAAGCTTGATTGTATAACAATGAAAAATAAATTGGTTGAAGAGCGAGGACAACAATAATGGCGCAGTTTGGAAAAGTAGCTGTTATGTTTGGCGGCAACAGTGCTGAACGAGAGATATCTTTGTTGTCAGGTCGAGCTGTACTCAACGGGTTGTTAGAAAGTGGGGTTGACGCTCACTCATTTGACCCAAAAGAGTGGCCTTTAAGCGAGCTGAAAGCTCAAGGGTTTGATCGCGTATTTAACGTACTTCATGGCCGCGGCGGTGAAGATGGCACCTTACAAGGTGCACTAGATTTTTTATCTATTCCCTATACAGGTTCAGGTGTGCTGGGCGCAGCACTATCTATGGATAAAATAAAAACAAAGCAGGTTTGGATGGCTTTAAATCTGCCCACAGCCAAGTTTGCAGTGGTTGATAATATTCAAGCGATGGACTATCAAGGCATACTTGATGAACTTGGCGGCACCGTCATGGTTAAACCTGCTAATGAAGGTTCAAGTATCGGCATGGCAAAAGTTGATAATGCCAATGATTTAAAGCAGGCGATTGAACAAGCCGATAAATTTGATAAAGAAATATTGTTAGAGCAATGGATAGATGGCGGTGAATATACAGTATCGATTTTAGGTAATGAGGCTTTACCGGCGATTCATATGACAACGCCTAATGATTTTTATGATTATCAAGCAAAGTATCAGTCAACTGAAACATTGTATCACTGTCCTTGTGGTTTATCTGAAAGTGAAGAAAAGACGCTTAGTGAGATCGCCATAAAAGCATTTAATGCGGTCAATGCCAAGGGGTGGGGACGAGTAGATTTTATGCGCGGCAAAGATAATGAATGGTATTTACTAGAAGTTAATACAGTGCCAGGAATGACAACGTCGAGTTTAGTGCCTAAAGCCGCTAAACAAGCTGGTTTAAACTTTAATCAAGTAGTGACTCAGATTCTTGAACAAACATTAACAGTTTAGTTAAGTCGAAGGTTAAATTGTGGAAAAAAAGTCGCATGCAGTGATAGGACGTATAAAAAATGCCGACCATGGTTTTTGGCTCGGTGTGACATTTTTTGTACTCGTTGTTGGCTTTATTGCTTATTTAGGACACAAAATGACCCAAAAGTTGATGAACGCGCAAGATATGCCCGTATCAACA
>Ga0105355_10001140_pt1 | contig 24780 bp, 17 predicted proteins | sample GOMGulsemesocosm_2_FD_83508 | JGI IMG/M metagenome (GOLD analysis project Ga0105355, IMG submission 83508) | Methane-oxidizing microbial communities from mesocosms in the Gulf of Mexico - GOM9C Gulf of Mexico | ecosystem: Environmental > Aquatic > Marine > Cold seeps | place: Gulf of Mexico...
AATTATTATGGCTGAGAGAGTAGAACAAGAAGAGATTTTTTCTCAAGTGTTGAGAGCAGGAAGAAGGACTTATTTTTTTGATGTAAGGTCTACGAAAGCAGATGATTACTATCTAACAATAACTGAAAGTAAAAAATTTACGCACGATGATGGTTCTTTCCATTATCAAAAACATAAAATTTATCTTTATAAAGAAGATTTTTCAGAGTTTAACGAAATGTTAAAAGCTGCAACTGATTATATTGTTAATGAAAAAGGGCAAGAAGTAATTAGTGAAAGACATCAAAAAGATTACAAAAAAGAAGAAGAAACTTCAGAAGAAGAAACTTCTACAGAAAGTTTTACAGATGTTTCTTTTGAAGACATCTAGAATTCAAATAATTCTCACAAAAAAAAGCGCCATCTAAATTAGATGGCATTTTTTTTATAATACTTTCAACATTATATTGCTTTTTGCAACAGTTTCTTCCCATTCTTTTTCTGAATCACTCTCTTTCGTAATTCCACCTCCTACATAAATAGAAGCTTCTGTATTCTTTATTTCCATACATCTTAGGTTTACAAACAAATGGGAATCATTCTGATGTACTTGTCCCATATTTAATTCACCTAAAAAACCTGTATAATAAGATCTGTTGTAATTTTCGTTTTCTAAAATAAAACGCTTTGCGGCTTCTTTTGGCAAACCACACACAGCTGGAGTTGGGTGTAATAAAGTTATTAAAGAAAACAAACCACTCTCATTATCTGCGTCCAATTCGCCATTAATCTCTGTTCTTAAATGCAATAAAGAGCCCGCCTTTACAGTCTCGGCTCTAGAGACTTGAATATCTTTAGAGAAATTTGATATTTTCTTTACAATATAATCAGTTACAAATTTTTGTTCCTTTATTTCTTTTTGATTCCAAGTTGGGGCACTATTTTTTTTATAAACTTGAGTTCCTGCTAGCGCCATTGTAGCAAAACGATTGCCTTCTAATTTTAATAATGTTTCTGGTGTTGCTCCTAACCACAGTCCTATTTTTGGATGAAACCAAACATATACAAATGCGTTTGGGTATGTCTGTAATAGCTTATTATACGTTTCAACAATAGCTATTTCGGTACGTGTTACTTTTTCTACTCTAGATAAAACTACCTTTTCAAAACATCCTTTTTTTATTGCTTCTACTCCTTTTTCAACTAAATTTATATGAGTCGATTTTGAAACGTTACTGTTTGGTAAAACATGTTGCAAATCCATTTTATCATCTACATGTATGTGATCACTGATAAATTCAGAAACAGACAATGGAAATAATACTGTTGTATCGCCTGAATTAAATGGAGCAAAAACAAAGCCCTGTCTGTTATATTGATTCGTAATGATATTTAAATCATTATTTTGTTGAAACAGCCCAAATACTTCTTTAACATTAGGCTTATTATACACTACAAAAGGAAGCTGTTGTGCATAGTGTTCTTGTATTTTCTTTTGAATTATTTTCAATGTGCCAACTTTAAAAATTCTTTTTTTATAAATTCAAAATTAGACCAAACTAAAGAATGTCCTGCGTTATGTATCGTTCTTAGTTTAAACTGTTTTTGAGGAAATTGCTCTTGTAAAAATAGTGAATTTTCATAAGGTGCAACCCAATCAGAATCTCCATGGATAGCGGTAATATCTGAAAGGCTTAGTTTCCATTTTTGTTCATATTTTTGCAACTCACGTTTGTGAGTCATTTTCTCTAGCGAAGCAGATTTCCAAACATGTGGTACTAACCAACGTGTTAAGCTCCATTTATAGAAATTTAACATAAACGGCATTGGCTCTGCTGCGCTATAAACTGCTGGAGCCAGTAATACAAGATGCTTGAATTTTTCCTTCATTGCCAAAACAATTGGTCCTCCATAAGAATACCCTACAAGAATTGTTTTTTTAGGATTTAAGTTTTTGCTAAAATCTTGCAACACATTTACTTCTAATTTTAATGATTTCTGAGCCAATGTGCTGTCGTTATAATTATAACCTACTCTATCATAAGAAACCATATTGAATTTAGATCTTAGTAAAGAATCTGTCATATAGTCTTTAAAGTCAATCGCCGAACCAATTGCTCCATGGATAAAAACCAATGTAGTTTTATTTGTATCAATTATTTTTTGAACAGAAACAGTTCTATATTTAAAACCACCGAATGTATTCTTTGCAACAAATAACTCAACGCCAATATCACTAAACATTTCATGAATTTCTTCATCAGATTTAGGAGAGGAAAAATTAACAAACAATATGTAAACAGTAATTAATAGCACCACTAAAACTGTTGTACTAATTTTTAAAATCTTTTTAACCAACTTCATTAAACTATTTTTTCTCTAAAACAATATTCGTTAGCTTACTTATAGAAATTAAATCATTGTTCTCATTGGTTACTTTAATTTCCCACAAATGTGTAGTTCTTCCTTTGTGCAAAATTTTTGCAGTCGCAGTTACCTCCCCCTCTCTAATACTTTTCAGATGATTAATTGAAAGTTGAATCCCTTTTACAATAAATTTACTGTTGTCTACAAAAAAAGCGGAGGCTGCACTACCCACGCTTTCTGCCAATGCCGCAGTTGCTCCACCATGCAATAGACCATATGGCTGATGTACTCTAGCGTTCACTGGCATTTTTGCTACTAAAAAATCGGAGCCAATATCAATATATTCTATTTCTAACGTTTCCATTAACGTGTCTTTACAACGCATGTTAAACGAGTGAAGTATTTCAGATTTTTCTTTCATTATGGATTATTTTATGGTAAAAATACATATTATTTATTGTATTTTTGTAGCATAATTAGAAGGAATTCAGGATGTATAAAGTACGCGTCATTTTAGACACAAAAGAAGATGTAATAAGAACTTTGACCGTTAATAACTCTATTAACTTAGAAGAATTGCATTTATTTATTGCCAAAGCTTTTGGTTTTAACGGTCAAGAAATGGCCTCTTTTTATAGAGCGGATCATGAATGGAATCAAGGTGAGGAGATTCCGTTATTCAACATGTCAGAATTTGGTGAAGCCATTTCTATGAGTACGTGTATTTTAAAAGAAACACTCCCTAAAACAAACGATAAATTAATTTACGTGTATGATTTCTTTAAAATGTGGTCTTTTTATGTAGAAGTTATTGACTGTAATAATGAACTATTGATGGAGCCTACAGTTGTAATGTCTATTGGAGAAGTTCCTGATGAGGCCCCTGAAAAAGAGTTTATTGCAGATAAAAATGAAGATTCTTTTGAGGACCAATTTGGGGATAATGATTTTGAGTCATTAGATGATATTGATTTCGACAATTATTAAATTCCTTTTTTCATAAACTGTTTTTTCTGTAACATTTTGGTATCTTGTTCGTCAAATAACCATAATCGACTAAAACAATATCATTGGAAACTATCTTATCTTTAAAGAATTTAGACAAAAAATACGGACCGGTACATGCAGTAAACAATTTAAGCTTTGATATACAAAAAGGAAATGTTTACGGTATTCTAGGACCAAACGGAAGTGGGAAGTCTACCACCTTAGGAATCATTTTAAATGTAGTTAACAGAACTTCAGGAGAATATAGCTGGTTTAACGGCGCATTATCAACTCATGAAGCATTAAAAAAAGTTGGAGCTATTATTGAGCGTCCAAACTTTTATCCATATATGACTGCAACTCAAAATTTAAAATTGATTTGCAAAATCAAAGGTGTTTCTTTTGATAAGATTGACGAAAAACTAAAAACTGTGAATCTGTACGAACGTAGAGATAGTAAATTCAGAACCTTCTCTTTGGGTATGAAACAGCGTTTAGCAATTGCTTCTGCTTTATTAAACGATCCAGAAATTTTAATTTTAGATGAACCTACTAACGGATTAGACCCACAAGGAATCCATGAGATTCGTCAAATTATTAAGGGGATTTCTAAAAATGGAACTACAATTCTACTTGCTTCTCACCTATTAGATGAAGTTGAAAAAGTGTGTAGCCATGTGGTCGTTATTAGAAAAGGAGTAAAACTATATGCAGGTAGAGTTGATGAAATGACTGCTTCTAATGGATTGTTCGAATTAAAAGTTGAAGAAAATGAAGTGCAATTAATTGAGTTGCTTGAAAAACATGCTTCAATAAGTTCTGTAAATAAAGAGGAAGAAGTATTAATCGCAACACTAAATGAAGAAATGTCTGCATCAGAAATGAATACATTTTTATTCAAAAGCGGAATTACTTTATCTCATTTAGTAAAACGTAAACCAAGTTTAGAACAACAATTCTTAAAGTTAACAAGCAACCAATAATCAACTTTCAAAAAACACACCATGTTTAGATTACTAAATATAGAATTTCATAAATTAAAACATAATAAAGCAAGTAAAGTTTTATCTATCATTTACTTTGCCCTTTTAACCTCAATCGCCTTAATTGCCGCTATAAAATTTGATATTGGAGTCGTGAAATTTCACCTTGCCGATCAAGGGATATTCAATTTTCCGTACATCTGGCATTTCAACACATTTATGGCTGCAATATTTAAGTTCTTTTTATTGCTTGTAATTGTTTCTATGATGGCAAATGAATACAGTAATAAAACCCTAAAACAAAACCTAATTGATGGATTGAGTAAGAAAGAGTTTATACTTTCTAAATTTTACACCGTTATTGTTTTTGCAGCAGTATCAACACTTTTTGTTTTTATTACTTCGTTAACTCTTGGTTTAATTTATTCTGATTATAATGAGTTTTCAATTATATTTTCTGACTTAGATTACTTATTAGCGTTTTTTATCAAGCTAGTAGGGTTCTTTTCAATGGGGCTTTTCTTTGGAATCTTAGTTAAACGTTCTGCTTTTGCTGTTGGTGCAATTTTTATTTGGCTGATACTAGAAAGTATGCTTAAAGGCTATTTATTTTGGTCTTTTAAATCTGTTGATAACACCACAGAACAAGTAAATAGCATTATGCAGTTTTTACCATTAGAGGCAATGTCTAACCTAATTAAAGAACCATTTACGAGACTTGGAGCTGTTAGATCTGTAGCAAATACTATTGGAGAACAAATTACCAAAGATTTCTCTGTTCAATTTACGGATTTGTTAATCGTTTCTGTTTGGACAACAATCTTCATTTACTTGTCATATGCTTTACTAAAAAAGAGAGATTTATAATACTTTTTAAATATATTTGACGTTCGAATAAAAAATCCGTTAAATGAGAATATTTTTAAGTGTTGTTTTATTTTTAATTGCATTTAGTACTTACGGACAGAAAGAAGCTAATTATTGGTATTTTGGACACAAAGCTGGTTTAGATTTTTCTACGTCTCCTCCAACAGCAATAAATGGAGAATTAGACACTTTTGAAGGGGCTTCTACAATTTCTGATGACCAAGGTAATCTATTGTTTTATTCTGATGGAACGAATGTTTGGAGTAAAAATCATCAATTGATGAAATACACCAACGGTAATCTTGCAAATAACTTATTAGGTAATCCATCTAGTACGCAATCTGCATTAGTTATTCCAAAACCAGATGATCCATCTATTTATTATTTATTTACAGTTGGAACGAATGCTTTTAGAGGATTAAATTATTACACAATTGATATTTCTAAAAATAGCGGCATGGGAGAAATTATTGATGGGCCGATTGACTTATCAGGAAGTGCATCTAGTGTTTGGTCTGAAAAAGTTACAGCTGTAGAAGGAAAAGATTGTGATACTTTTTGGATCATTTCAACCGATTTAAATAATTTTTATTCTTATAAAGTAGATAGAAATGGCGTTAATAACACTCCAGTAATATCTAGTTTCGGGCGTCTACTTAACACATTCCGAGGGACATTAAAAGTTTCACCTGATGGGAAATACGTTGTTTTAGCAAATCAAAGAGACACAACATTCCTATATAGATTTAATTCTCAAGACGGAACTATTAACACTCCTATGGCCTTAAATGTTAACACAGCAGGCTATGGTGTTGAGTTTTCTGAAACAAGTACTATGCTGTATGTTTCAACAGGTGTACACAGCCAATCTGATAACGATCCAGAAGAAGCATTTGTATACCAATACAATTTAAACAACACTACAATTACCGATATTAATAATTCAAGGAAGACCATTGTATCTGAAACAGGATTTAGAGGAGCTTTACAATTAGGAATCAATGGGAAAATATATTATGCAAGAAGTAGAGCACCCTACTTGGGAGTAATCAATTATCCAGATAGAATTGGTGATGACGTAGAATATATAAAAAATGGCCAATTATTAGCAGGAGGGTCTACATCTTCTGAGGGTTTACCACCATTTATTCAATCTTTTTTCTCACCAGTAAAAATACTGGATAGTGACACCAAATCAATAAACTTAACATTAGGAACTCATCAAGTTTGTATTGGAAATACTTTTGCCTTTGAACCTGAATTAGCTGGATTAGCTGGCTCAACTTATAAGTGGACAAAAGCAGATGATCCTAGCGTACTAATCACAACACGAAAAATAACAATTGATAACACAAACTATGGTTCTGGCTCATACAATCTAGAAATGCTGATTACTGATGTATGTGGAAGAATAAAAAAATACAATGGGACGGTAGAAATTTTATTTGTTCCAACCCCTGAGTTATTTGTAATTCCACTATATGAGCAGTGTGATTTTGATTCTAATCCTGCAGATGGCATAACATCTTTTAACTTAGCATCTAAAATTGACGTCCTCACTAATAATGCTCCGGGATTGGTGGTTGATTTTTTTGAAGCTTCAGACATTACGTATAGCATGCCTATAACAAACAAAGGAAATTACAGAAATAAAACATCTACCAATACCAGCAATTACAAATTACTCATTAGAGCAACTAATACTAATGGTTGCGAAACATTTGGTGAAATCGAATTAAAAACAAACGCTACATCTTTGGCGAGTTACCCGAATCTATACCTAACAGAATCAGATGTAAACGCTACCGATCCAAATGCAAGAAACAGCCTTGGATCTGCGAATGTTTTTTATGATTTCGACTTAAAAACAATTGATATTATTACGAACTCTGGAGGTGCATTTTCGGCTGCTACACATGCCTTTGAGTATTACAGGACGTCCAATGACGCAACATTACAAACAAATCAAATTGTTGCGCCATTTAATGACGATATTTTCACAAATGACACGAATGTTTTTGTCAGGATTTCAACAACAGGAACTAGTGCTTGTACCGGAATCGGTCAATTCAAGATTTTCGTAAACACAAGACCTATTCCACAAGGAAATGTAAACCCACAATATTTATGCGTAAATAATCCTATTGACAATCCACAATTAATTACAATTGATTTAAATGCCGATACAGGAATCACAACTGACACCTATCAATGGTTTTTAAATGGTAACTTAATTACGGGAGCAATAAGCGCTATTCATAAAGCCAATGTACAAGGAACCTACAAAGTTGAAGCGTACAGAAATTATCAAAACTTAGCTTCAGACCCTAATGATGACACCTCAAGTTTAGGCTATAATACTTTTGATGTTTTAGAATCTAACAAAGCTTTAATCACTTCTACTGATTTAATCGATAATCTTGACAATCCAGATGAGAATATTCTTACAATAAAAACATCTGGAATTGGAGAGTATGAATATGCAATAAACAGCACTAGTCAGGCTGATTTTACCAAAGGCTCAGAGAATTTATCTTTTACCTTTAACCAAATTAAACCAGGACTAAATACCGTATACATTAGAGACATAAATGGATGTGGAATTACATCAAGTCAAAAATTATCATTCCTGTTTTTCCAAAGACATTTTACTCCGAATAATGATGGAGTTTATGATACCTGGAAAATCTTAGGATCAAATAATAGTTTTTACGCTTCTGCTAGAGTAGAGATTTTTGACAGATATGGTAAAGTTGTTGCTTTAATTACTGATAAAGATGGACAAGGTTGGAATGGAACCTACAACGGTAAAAAATTACCTTCTAATGATTATTGGTTTAATGCTGTTTTAGAAGATGTTCATGGAAACATAAGAAAAGAAACCGGACACTTTAGTTTATTAAGAAAATAAATTATTTGATATTTTTCATTTATATTCGTAGCAATGAAAAATAAGTTTGGACTCTTTCTAACAATTTTGTTTGTGCTATTTGTTTGCTCCCCAAAAGCGCAAGCACAACTAAGTAAGAAACATTTTATTCCCCCATTAACAAGTGCCGAATTTGGAAATGCAAATCCAGAAGAACAATATTTTTACCTTTCTACGCCGAGTACTAAGAATGTTACCTATACGATAACATTTATAGGGCAACCATCATCAAGTACTATATCTGGTATTGTTTCTAATGCCAGCCCTGTTGAAATTTCATTGGGTACAGGCTATGGACAACTTTTTATAGAATCGAATAAATCTAGTAGTGTAAAAAACGATAAAGGTTATATTATAGAAGCTGAAGATGTTATTTATGTGTCTTTAAGAATGAAAGCTGGTGGTGGTGCTCAAGCAGGAGCTTTAGTGAGTAAAGGACTATCTGCTTTAGGAAATACATTTAGAGTTGGTGCATTCACAAATCAAAATCCACAAACAAACTATTTGAATTTTGCCTCTGTTATGGCTACAGAGGACAATACCATTGTTACTTTTGATGATTTACCTGCTGGGTTAACGATAAAAAATTATACAGGAACTTTCCCTATTATTATCAATTTAGATGAAGGAGAAAGCTATACAATTGCCACAAATAGTTCTGAAAACACCGTTAATAGAGATGGACTAATTGGTACATTAATTCAAGCTGACAAACCGATTGTTGTAAATACGGGATCTGCTAATGGTAGTTTTCATAACGGCGGCGGAAGAGATTACGGAATCGATCAAATCGTAGGATACTCTAAAGTCGGAAATGAATACATCTTTGTAAAGGGGGATGGAAATGACAATTGGGAAAATGTATTATTAGTTGCACATGAAGACAATACAAGTATAAGTATTAACGGAAATACGCCAGTTACAACCATAAATGCGGGTGAATATTACCTGATAGAAGGAAATAAGTATTCGGCAAACCAAAACATGTATGTTGCTACCAGTAAAAATGTATTTGCATACCAAGGAATTGGAGCCAATAATAGCGAGGCAAATCAAGGGTTGTTTTTTGTTCCTCCACTAAGTTGTGAAAATAGAGGAAATGTAAATACCATTGCGAGTATTCAAAATATAGGAACTACATCATATAATGGAGGAATCACAATTATAACCAATAAAAACGCAACAGTAACGGTTAATTCCCAACCAATAAACACATTACCGCAAGATGTTATTGGCAACACAAACTATGTCACGTACAAACTATTAGGCTTAACAGGAGATGTATCAATAGAAAGCTCTGGTGAATTGTATTGCGCATATTATAATTTTAATGGCGCTGCGACTTCTGGAAGTTTTTATTCAGGCTTCCCTTCAGCACCAGAAATAAATCTAAACACAACAGTTCAAACCCTAGGAACCTGCATTCCAAATGTCACATTATCAGCAACTAATATTGATATTTTTGATCAATTCGAATGGTTTTTTAATGATGGCACCGGATATGTAACTACAGGAATTACTATTAGTAGTCTTGCACCTACACAGCCCGGAAAATATAAACTAATTGGAACCATAAACTGTTCTGGTTTACAATTCGAATCCGTTGAAATCCCTGTAAGTATTTGCCCAGACGATACAGATAATGACGGCATTATTGACAATAAAGATATTGACAATGATAATGATGGAATCTTAAATTTCGATGAAGGAAAGGGAGATGCAACCATGGACTTATCGGATATTTCGAATCCAGAAATTGTGTTTTCTGATGCAACTACAAACGCTAGTATCTCCTCAAGTACATTTACCCAAAACAATATAAGTGGATCCATAAATACATTTATGGGTCAAAACAATGGTAATTTTACATCCACAGCAAAGGCTGCCAATACTTCCAAATTAGAATATACATTGGATTTTTCTCAGTCAATCAATTTTAAATTTACAGAAACCACAGGCACAAATCATGCGAATATTACTGGCGAATATTTTGTCCTAAAAATTGCACCATCAAACAAAAATATAACCTTATTAGACCCTGATAATCAGTTGCTAGTTGACACAAATTTTGATGGAATTTTCGAATCTGGAATTCTAGATTTTTCAGCATCAGAAATACGATTTAAATACAACCCAAGCGCAACAGGTTCAACACCGTATCAATTCATTGCGAACCAAATAAACCAACTATCTTTTGTACATCACTTAAGTAATTTAACAGAAAACTCCATATTTAATGGAACCTTACAATTAACTTGTTTTGATATTGACACAGATGGTGATGGAATCGTAAATAGTTTTGATTCTGATTCAGATAATGACGGAATTCCTGATCTTATTGAAAAAAACAGTACCTATAAAACCTTGTTAAACACAGATGCAAATATTGATGGTTTGGATGATGTTTTTGATAGTACAATCAAAGCAATTGACACAGATAATGACGGAGTACAAAATTTTTTAGATGTTGATTCTGACAATGATGGTATTTTTGACTTAGAAGAGTCTGGTCATGGTTTACCAGATACAGATTTTAACGGAATAATAGACAATGCCATTTCTATAATTGGTGCAAATGGTTTTGTTGACGCACTTGAAACCAATGCAGACAGCGCTGTAATTGGATATGTTATTATAGATACCGACAACGATAATGTCTTCAACTATATAGAATTGGACAGTGATAATGACACCTGCCCGGATGTCACTGAAGCCGGGTTTACAGATTTAAATGAAGATGGTTTATTAGGGAGTTCTCCAATTATAGTTGATTCTTTAGGTAAAGTAATCAATACTACAGATGGCTACACTACACCACATATAAATTATATAACCTACGCTCCTATTGTTTTAAATGCTTCATTTGATGACGTTGTTTTTTGTGAAGCTACAAACTCAAATCTTACCATAGATTCAAATGCAGATACATTTCAATGGCAATTAAGTACGGACGGAATTATTTGGAACGACATTATTAATACTGCTATTTATAGCGGAGCAACAACAAAAACGCTATTGATTACTGATGTATTCACCAGCTACAACAATCATCAATTTAGAGTACAGCTTGGGAAAATAGGAAACAGTTGTGGACTTATGTCAAATTCCATAACACTATTGGTAAACCCAAAACCAATGTTTTTTTCAATTCCCCTTTATGAACAATGTGATATTGACTCAAATCCAATTGACGGCATTACAATTTTTAATTTAGCATCTAAAGAAACTGAAATCACAAACAATGCGAACAATGTAATCGTTGATTTTTTTGAAATTTCTGATACTAGCTATAGCACTCCAATACCTAATAAAAATGCGTATACAAACCTAACAACAACCTTAGTCAACAATTACAAATTAGCAGTTCGGTTAACCAATACAACTACAGGTTGTATTGAATATGGAGAAATAGAATTAAAAGTTAATCCATCTAGTTTAAACAACTACCCAGACATGTACATGTGTGAAATTGATTTAAACGCAAACGACCCAAATGCACTAAATAGCCAAGGCTCTGGAAATGCGCATTATGATTTTGATGTTAAATCGGATGCTATTATAATTAGTTCTGGAGGGGCATTTTCTTTAGCAACTCACACTTTTGAATATTATAGAAACTCCAATGACGCAGCGCTTCAAACAAATCAAATTGTAGCTCCATTTGACGATGATTTGTTTATTACGAATTCAGATGTTTTTGTTCGAATATCAACCATTGGAACAAATGCCTGTTCTGGAATTGGACAATTTAAAGTACATGTAAACCAAAGACCAATTCCGCAAGGAAGTCCAAATCCTATTTATTTGTGTGTAAACAATCCTATCGACAGTCCGCAAGGTATTACTATTGATTTAAATGCAGATACTGGTGTTATAACCGACACCTATCAATGGTTTTTAAATGGTAATTTAATCACGGGAGCAACAAATGCAATACACAAGGCAAACGTGCAAGGCACCTATTATGTGGAAGCATATAGAGCATATCAGAATAATAGTACGGATCTATCTGACGACTCTTCTTGTACAGGCTACAACACATTTACGGTTATCGAATCTAATAAAGCGCTTATAACTTCAACCCAAATCATTGATAATCTTGATAATCCCAAAGAAAATATGCTATCAGTAAAAGTCGCTGGAATTGGAGATTATGAATTTGCCCTGAACAGTACAAACAATTGGAATTTCACAAAAGGAACAGATAATTTTTCTATAACATTCAATACGGTAACGCCAGGTTTAAATACAGTGTACATTAGAGATCTTAATGGCTGTGGAATTACATCAAGTCAAGAATTATCATTCCTTTTTTTTCAAAGGCATTTCACTCCAAATAATGACGGAATACTAGACACTTGGAAGATTTTAGGCACTAACAATAGTTTTTACACCTCTGCACGCGTAGAAATTTTTGATCGATATGGAAAAGTGGTTGCCTTACTAACAGATACAAATGGCCTAGGCTGGAACGGAACATTTAACGGGAAAAAACTTTCTTCTAACGATTACTGGTTTAATGCTGTTTTAGAAGATATTAATGGAAATATTAGAAAAGAAACTGGTCACTTTAGCTTACTTAGAAAATAAGTGAAACTTCTCTCAGATTAACATTCAGATTCAGTATTTTTGTTTTTATGGATTTTCAATTACACTCAAAGTTTAAACCCACTGGTGATCAGCCGCAAGCAATAAAACAACTTTCTGATGGTATCATTTCAGGTGAAAAATATCAAACCTTATTAGGAGTTACCGGTTCTGGAAAAACTTTTTCTGTTGCCAATGTTGTTGCAGAAGTAAACAGACCTACCTTGGTGTTGGCGCACAACAAAACTTTGGCAGCTCAATTGTATTCTGAGTTTAAACAATTCTTTCCAGAAAATGCAGTAGAGTATTTTGTTTCCTATTATGATTACTATCAACCAGAAGCGTATTTACCTGTAACTGGAACTTATATTGAAAAAGATTTATCTATCAATGAAGACATCGAACGCCTTAGAATAAGTACCTCTTCTGCCCTACTTTCTGGACGTAGAGATGTGTTGGTCGTAGCCTCAGTTTCTTGTTTGTATGGTATTGGAAACCCTGTAGAATTTAAAAAGAATGTCATTCCTATTGAAGTAGGACAAGCGATATCAAGAACCAAATTTTTACATCTATTAGTAACTAGTTTATATTCTAGAACAGAATTTGAAGTAAAAAGCGGAACATTTAAAGTAAAAGGAGATGTAATAACCATTTACCCTTCTTATGGAGACAATGGATATCGTGTGCACTTTTTTGGTGATGAAATTGACGAACTAGAATCGTTTGATTTAGAAAGCAATGCGATTATAGAAAAGTTTCAAAACTTAACCATATACCCTGCAAATTTATTTGTGACTTCGCCAGATGTATTGCAAAACGCCATTCATGCCATTCAAGACGACATGATGAAGCAAGTAGAATATTTTCAAGAAATAGGTAAAAACCTAGAGGCAAAACGATTAAAAGAACGAACTGAGTTTGATTTAGAAATGATTCGTGAATTAGGATATTGCTCCGGAATTGAGAATTATTCTCGATATTTAGATGGGCGAGAACCTGGTACGCGCCCATTCTGTTTGTTGGATTATTTTCCAGATGATTATTTAATGATCATTGACGAAAGCCATGTTACAGTTCCTCAAACACATGCCATGTATGGAGGTGATAGAAGTAGAAAAGAAAACTTGGTAGAACATGGATTCAGATTAACTTCTGCGATGGACAATAGACCGTTGAAGTTTGAAGAGTTAGAAGAAGTTCAGAATCAGGTAATTTATGTAAGCGCAACACCCGCAGATTATGAATTGGAAAAAACAGAAGGTGTTTTTGTAGAACAAATTATACGACCAACCGGGTTATTAGACCCTACGATTGAAGTACGTCCTAGTTTAAATCAGATTGATGATTTGATTGAAGAAATTCAGATTCGTGTAGAAAAAGACGAGCGTACCTTAGTAACTACCTTAACTAAAAGAATGGCAGAAGAATTGGCGAAATACCTAACACGTATTCAAATTCGTTGTCGCTATATCCATTCTGATGTTGACACCCTTGAACGCGTAGAAATTATGCAAGATTTGCGTAAAGGTATTTTTGATGTATTAATTGGTGTCAATTTATTAAGAGAAGGCTTGGATTTACCAGAGGTATCTTTGGTAGCAATTTTAGATGCCGACAAAGAAGGGTTTTTAAGAAACCATAGGTCTTTGACACAAACCATTGGTAGAGCTGCACGTAATGTAAATGGGCTCGCTATTATGTACGCAGATAAAGTTACCAAAAGCATGCAACGTACTATTGATGAAACTGACAGAAGACGTGAAAAGCAAATTAGTTACAATACCGAAAATAATATTACACCCACACAAATTGTAAAAGCAATTGAAAACACGCTAACGAAGAGTGCGGTTTCATCGCACCATTATAACAATGCAATTAACAAAGCAGCAGAAGTAGATTTAGAATACTTACCGAAACCAGAAATAGAAAAACGCATTAGAGATACTCGCAAACACATGGAAACAGCTGCTAAAGCATTAGATTTTTTATCAGCAGCTCAGTTTAGAGACGAAATTGAAGTATTGAAAAGACATTTGTAAATGAATTTAACAAATATCATTTATAATGACGTTCAAGAGTCGTTTGGTATGGGAGGACCATATTTAGGTTATTTAGACTTTAATGGAATGTTATCTAAAAATCAGTTTGTTGCTGATGCAGAAAAAATCTCTAGTGATAAAACTAAAATTGCTCTTTGCAAATATTCAGGAACAACAAAGCAAGGTATTTTTAAACCCAGAAAAAGACATTTTCATTTGATTGTATTTTTTGAAAAGACCCAGGTATTTTACCAATCAATAAAATCATTCGATGCCTTGTCTGTAGAAAGTTTTATAGGGAATACAATTTTATTTCATGAAGCATTTCATAATTCAACAAAAAAATATCAAAGAGAAATAATATTTTCTTCTTCAAATTTTAAAGAAATACCTAACAGCGATTTGTAATCAGTCTTTACTTCCCCAAGGAGCACTTGGTGTACTAATCTCTTTTGTTAAGTCAAATTTCACAGAAAAAAAACGATCCGTTCCAATTCTACGTAAATTGTAAGTAAACGACTTTTCATCAATCGTTACCCACCAAACATTATTAGAAGCATAGGAGATTAAACTTGACGTATGCTGATCTGCAGGAAAAAATTGAATATTGGCCAATCCTGTGTTCGGGTTAGACCCGCCGTATTGTGTAATGCTATCTTCAGAACCATCTTTATGCCTATGGTCATGTTTTAGGGTTATTAAATGTTTCTTACTCATTGTAAAAACCCAAGTACGAGATTTATCATCTCCAACAAAAAAAGGTATTCTAATGGTCCCCTCTTCACAAGAGCGAATGTGCATCACTAATTTTTTCCCCATAAAACCATCCCCTTTCTTACCACCAGCTACAATCTCTCCTTCATACGCTTTTCCACAATGGCTTTGTAAGGTATTCCAAAACTGTACTGAATTTGGTGCTTCTTGCGCTATTAGATACAGCGGAAATAAAAATAATAGTAGAAATTTCTTCATTTTTTATGAATTTTATGAATCGTAAAGTGGAACAATATAAATCAAAAAAACTACACACTAGTACAAAAAGACGTTTGATTATTGCTAAAAACTATGTTAAAATGTGTTAAAATAGAGACTTATACTTCTGCTTGGTCGTTCTTTTTTGTAATATCGTGTTCAGTTAATAAAAACAACCAAATACAATGAAAAAATCACTATTATTAGTTGGTGCAATGGCCATGGTACTTTCGTGTAAGCAAGAAGCTACAAAAGAAGACCTAACCTCATACGCAAGCACTATTACTCAAGGAGAGTTAAAAGAGCATTTATACATTTATGCATCAGATGAATTTGAAGGTCGTGACACTGGAGAACCTGGGCAAAAGAAGGCAATAGAGTATCTTAAAAAAGAATACGAAGCATTGGGAATTAATTCACTTATTGAAGGGAATTATTTTCAAAATGTACCTTTAAGCATTATAAAAACGCCAACGGTTACTATTTCTGTAAACGGGAAAGCATTCAATTATTTTGATGACTTTATTTCTCTTAGAGCTGCTGCTACAGGAACCATTAATACTGCTGACATCGTGTATGCAGGCTATGGTATTGATGATGACAAATATTCTGACTATACAAACCTTGACGTAAAAGGAAAGGTTGTAATTGTAAAAGCTGGAGAGCCTAAAGATAAAGCGGGTAACAATGTACTTACTGGTGATAAAAAAGCTTCAAAATGGTCTAATGGACGTCAAGCTCTTTCTTCAAAGAGAAATGCTGCAAAAGATAAAGGGGCTAAAGCCTTGTTCTTTATGGACAATGGTTTGTTTGAGCGTTATTCAAAATACTACAAGAGACGCGACGAAAATGGGGGTAGCAAAAGCTTATCATTACCTACTAAAAAAGATGCTGATAAAGAAATATACCATTTCTTAATTAGCGAAAAAATGGGTAAAGCGTTAGTGAGCAACATCAACAAATCTGACAAACCTGCTACAGTTGCTACTACATTAGACATGAGCTTTAAAAGTAGTAAGACACCACATCCTTCAGAAAATGTGGCGGCAATTATTAAAGGTTCTGAAAAACCAGAGGAATACATTATCGTTTCTGCGCATTTAGATCATGTAGGTATGAATGCCAAAGGAGAAGTTTTTAATGGCGCTGATGATGATGGTTCTGGAACGGTTTCTTTATTAGAAATTGCTGAAGCATTTAAAACAGCTGCAGATAATGGGCATGGACCAAAACGTTCTATTATCTTCTTACATGTAACTGGTGAAGAAAAAGGATTGCTAGGTTCTAGATATTATACAGATTACGAGCCATTAGTTCCGTTAGCAAATACAGTAGCGAACTTAAACATTGATATGGTAGGTAGAATTGACCCAAAACGTAAAGGAGATCGTAATTATATTTACTTAATTGGTGCTGATAAATTAAGTACTGAATTGCATGAAGTTTCTGAAGCGGTAAACAAAGAATTTACAAATATAGAATTAGACTATACCTATAACGATGAAAACGATCCAAACCGTTTTTACTACCGTTCTGATCATTATAACTTTGCAAAAAACAACATTCCAATTATTTTCTATTTTAATGGAACCCATGATGACTATCACCAAGCATCTGATACGCCAGATAAAATTAACTACGACTTATTAGAGAACAGATCTCGTTTGGTATTCCATACTGCATGGGAATTAGCAAATCGTGAAAAGAGAATTGTGGTTGATAAAGCAACTGAAAAGTAACACATACACTTTGTATAATAAGAAGCCTTCCAATTTGGGAGGCTTTTTTAATGTCTTTAACTAAAACTGAAGTCCTATAAATACACCTGTGTTATCTCGAAGAAGAACTGAAATAACAAAACAAAACACTAACATACAACTAGTTGCGCCGAATTTCACGAAAAATATTGAAACTTAATGAAATTATTCCCAAAATAGAAACTACATTATTGAATTAAGTTTTCGTTATATTTCGAAAACTAGGTTAAAAAAATTGAATAAACTAATCGGAATAAAAATTCATGATTAAACAAGCTATAACACCGTACGAAATTAATTGCTAATACTCGCGCACTTACGAAAATCCACACGAATTTTCTAGTTGATTTGCATCTACATGCAGTAAGCAGGCTTACCAAACTAGGTGTTTAATCAATACAAAAAAAACATTTCACGAAAAATAACGTAACAATTATGCCATTAATTAATGTCAGCACTTTTGAGAAGTAAAATAATTGCCTAATTTTAGGATTGAAATCAAATTTCAAAAAAATGAAAATAACAACATTTCTAACATTTGTAGGAGACCAATGCGGAAAGGCTGAAGAAGCCATACATTTCTACACATCTACCTTTCCGAATTCGGAAATTAAAAGCATCACAAAATACTCAGAAGGAGAAGCTGGAGGTACACCGAAGCTTATCAAATATGGAGTGTTTACATTAAATGGTATAGAATACATGGTTTCTGAAAGTAATTTTAACCACACTTGGTCATTTACACCGGCGATCTCTTTGTTTATAGAATGCAACTCTGAAGACGAGATACAAAATTTATTCGAAAAGCTTTCTTCCGATGGAGGCCAGATTATGGTTCCTCTTGACAACTACGATTCAGGAGATTACGGATTTGGTGAAAAATTCGGATGGTGTGAAGATAAATATGGCGTTTCATGGCAGCTGAATCTTTCATAATAAATTCGAATTATGAATTAAGCCTATCTACTTGAAAGCGCTTAGGGAAAATAAAACAGCTACTGAGAACAACGTATAAAATTAATTGCCAGTTCTACGATACTTAAGCAAATCATAAATGATTTTATTTTCAGTTTGTATTTACTAAATTAGGTGTCTTGTCAACGTGAAAAAAATCTTACACAACCACCTCAACTAAAATTAAAAAATGAATCATTTGATTATTTGGAAGGAATCATCTCTTTTCATTGGTAGTAATAACACAAGTATTTCCAGTCATCAACATCCAATGATTCAGTTAATTGTTAGCATTAATGATTCTTTTTTATGGAAGGATGTACATGGGAATTGGATAAAAAAAAATGCTCTATTGGTAGCGCCTAACCGCCAACATGAATGTAACGCATCTGGAAAGGAACTACTAATTATAGGAATTGACCCTGAATCAATATTTGGCCAATTTGTGCTAAATTATTATTTAGCAGCAGAGCCATTAATAGACTTCCCCTTGGCAAACATAAAAAACTTTGATATCAGTCACAGTATTAGAGATATAGAGGATAGTAATTGGGGGCAATTATACGATAGGGTTAAATCCCTTTTCAAGTTTAATTTAGCGGAACTTCCAATTAAAAATAGAGACCAGCGAATTAAAAATGTTCTTGATTACATTGCCAATAATATAGACACCAAAATTACTACTGAACTATTAATGAATGTTTCTTATTTAAGTGAAAGCAGATTACTGCATTTATTTAAACAAGAAATGGGCTTACCCATTAGGAATTACATTCTTTGGCACAGACTACAACTTGCATTTAAGGAACTATCCAATGGACATTCATTAACCAAAGTGGGTTATTTGACTGGGTTTTCTGACCAGTCACACTTAACACGAACATTTGTAAAAACAATTGGAGCAACACCTTCGGCATTATTAAAAAACAGCAAATTCATTCAAGTTTCATTCCCTTTATAAATTCACCTTTGTATTTCTAAAATACAAAGACATGAATAAAAAAAGTAAAGCATTTTTAGCATTAGCAGCAATTATTATTTGTTTGATTATAGGGAATCAAATTCTAAAACCCAATAGAGAAACCTATAAATCACCAACAAGTAGCCTAAAAGATAAACAATGGAATGAAATTTTTAAAAATAACTCGAAGATAGACAGCTTTAAAATTCTAAATACTGGCGCTGTTAAAGTGCCTTTAGAAGGGATGTTAAATGTTGAAAAGTTGGATAAAGATCATGGTCTGAGTGATTTTTTATGGGTAGATGTGTATGCTTTCCTTTTTCACCATAAAGAAAAAGGTTGGTTTATGATTGATGCTGGTCTGGATAGTACTTTTCAAGAAAAAGGAAACATAAAAGGAATCTTTGCAACTAGTTTTATAAAAGAAACAAGGCAAAATACTGGACAAAACATTTCTAACTTATTAAAGAAGGAGAACGTAGAAATTAATGGTATTTTCTTTACGCATCTTCACGGTGATCATTCTGCTGGATTGCCAGAAATAGATCACACTATTCCGAAGTATATAGGAAAAGAAGAAACAATCTTCAATATCCCATTTATTTACAGTTCAAATCATTTGAGTAGGAACGACACCCTATTAGAAATAGATACCACTACTGCCGTTGGTATTTCTCCATTAGAATCTGTTATTGACATATTTGGCGACGGTTCATTTATTGCAATTAATACTCCTGGACATTCGTTAGGACATTTATCATATATAATAACAACTACTGAAGGCCCGATATTATTGACAGGAGATGCAAGCCATACTAAATTTGGATTTGATAATAAAATTGAACCCGGCTGGGTTGAAAACAAAGAAGCTGCTGAAAACAGCTTATTACAACTAACAACATTTCACGAAATGTATCCTCAAGTTAAAGTAATATATGGACATGATAAATAAAAACTATTGCCAACAAAAGCATGAATAATTAATTACCCTTATACCAATAACACACATAAACACTTCACAATTGTGAGGTGTTTTTTTTGAATCTTCAACTACATTAAAACTACCTAAATAAAACGAGTTATTTCACAAAGAAAAGAACATTACTCATTTTTATTCATTGTACTTTTTAGTTTAGGGAAACTACCTGAAAAGTGAACTACACACGCTCTTTCTCAAAAAAAATATTAAAACTCAAATTCTTTATCCTAAATATCATACATAAATACCTTATAGAATCATTTATCACTATAACAGAAACACCTAATTAATACTTACCTAAATACTGACTACCACAAAGTTAGACGTGAGAAATCACATAAGAAGACTAGCGCATATTAACCCAAATAACTATGTAATTCACGTTTTAAAAAAGCCGTTGAACTCCATAATAATATTTGTTTTTTTTGTAATTTTAACTTGAAAAATTTATTGCTAAATTCAATCATTCTACATGAAACAAAAAATTACTATGTTGCTCCTATTTATAGGATTAAACACCATTGCACAAATTAAATTTGAAAAAGGATATTTTATTTCTAACAACGGAATAAAAACAGAATGTTTCATAAAAAATGAAGATTGGTTAAATAACCCTAACAAATTTCAATATAAAACAACATTAAATTCAAAAGTTTTAACAGCAACAATTGAGAAGATCAAAGAGTTTAAAATTAGCAATAAATTATATTATATAAGATATAATGTTCTTATTGATGAATCCAGTTCTGTAATGGGCCAATTAAGTGATAAAAGAACCTCTGATTTTACAGAAAAAAAACTATTCTTAAAATTATTAGTAGATGGAAAATCAAAACTTTATTCTTATGCAAAGAAGAATTTAATAAGATACTTTTACAAAAAAAACAATGGAGCAAAACAATTGGAGTATAAACTTTATACTATTTCGCAAGTTCAAATAGCAAAAAACATAAATTACATAAAACAGTTAAATGATTTTTTTCCTTGTCAAAATATTAATACTCAAAAGATTAAATATAAGAAGGCCGACCTGATAAGGTATTTTGAAATATATAATAATAATTGTTCTAAAAATAACATATCTCAAGTCTCTACCTATAATAGAAAAGGGAAATTAAACATAATCGCTAAGTTGGGGTATAACTTATCTAACATGAAAACTATTATAAACACTTCTCCAAAACTTAATTTTAACGCTGAAAGTAGTTTTAAAATAAGTTTTGAAATTGAATATGTAATGTCTTTCAACAACAATAAATGGGCTTATTTTTCAGAATTTTCGTATAATACATTTACATCAACTGACAAATCTAAAATAGGTTTTACTGGATCTTTGGATAGAATATACAATGTAGATTATAAGTATCTAGAGATTCCTATTGGAGTACGGCATTTTTTCTTTTTAAATAAAAAAAGTAAATTATTCATTGATGGCGGATTTACCTTTAATTTTCCTTTAAACTCAACTATTGACTCTAAACTAGCGTCTAATACCAATCCAACATCAGGAAGTTATATTTTAGATTTAAAAAGGGGGCCTTTGTTTAATTTTTTCTTTATGAGTTTAGGGTATGAATTAAAAGATAAGTATCGGTTAGAAATTAAATATCACAGCCCAAGAAATATGAAAGCTGTTTTTAACAACGAATTAGTCCATTTAAATTTAAATTATCAAAATGTATCTATTGCATTAGGTTATAATTTATTCTAATTACATACCCAAAGAAGACGACTTATATTATTTGACAGAAATAGAAAAATTAATAAGAAAAAAAGCGAATTTTAAAGCAAGCCAAAAAGCCTTAGATTTTTTTATCAATAACTTCTTATTAAAGAAAAAATTGAATTTATTAAAAAGCATGCGTAACTTCATAATTATGTCTGTTTATTTTGTGCTTTTAGATTGAAAAATTAATTGCTAATTTCAATCAACTTACATGAAACAAAAAATTACTATGCTACTCCTATTTATAGGGGTAAACACTATTGCACAAATTAAATTTGAAAAAGGGTATTTTATTTCTAACAACGGAATAAAAACTACGTGTTTAATAAAAAATGAAGGATGGATAAATACTCCTCAAGTTTTTAAATATAAATTATCAGAAAATTCTGAAATTGAAACTGGCACAATACAACATATTACCGAATTTGGGTTTAAACAACTAATCAAATTTAAGCGATTTACAACCAAAATAGATAGAGGAAGTGCTAGCTACAGTTACTATGACCAAAGCAGGTTGTCAAATTTCAAGAGTGAAACTTTATTTTTAGAAGTACTGATTAACGGAAGTAATCAACTTTTTCAATATAAAAATGAAAGTTTAACTCGTTTCTTTTTTATCAAAAAGAATGAATCTATACAACCTTTAGAATATAAGTTATATAAAAAATCGAACGGAATCGTATACAAAAATCTCAATTACCAAAAACAGTTAAAAGATCAGTTTCCCATTACCAATTATAACTATTCTAATTTACGATATTCTAAAAAGGCTTTGACTAAATATTTGATTAAATATTTAAATTTAAATCAAGTAAAATTTACACAATTTTTAAGGGGCAAAAACTACCAATCTACTTTTAATCTAAAAATAAAAGTTAAAAATAGTTTATCTAATTTGACATTTGACCATGATTTAATAAATACTTCTATGAATTTAGACCAAAGGAACCAGGTTAAATTTGGTTTTGAAATTGAATGGGGCCTTCCATTTAATAATAATAAATGGGGGTTATTTATAGAGCCAACTTATCAATCATATAGCTCCAACAAAAAACAAAACCTCAATAACTCTTTAAACACCTTATTCGAAGCAACCATTGATTACAAATCAATTGAAGTACCAATTGGGTTAAGACACTATTTATTTTTAAACAAGAACTCCAAAATCTTCATCAATTCAGGGTTTGTTATTGATGTTGCTTTTTCGTCTAAAACAAGCTTAAAGCATTCTAATTATGGTTTTTCTAGTACCTTCCCTTTTGTGCTCGCCCCTAAGTTTTACAACGCTGACATCACCAATTCAGTTAATTTCTTCATTGGAGCTGGTTATGGTTTTTCTAAATTTAATATCGAATTCAGATATAATACAAGTAGAAATTTAATTAATAGTTTTACATCTTCTGCGAAATACAATTCGTTTTCAGTAATTTTAGGGTATCAGTTGTTCTAAATAAACAGTAAATCAATAAAAAAAACGCCTCACAATTGTGAGGCGTTTTTTAGTACTATATATTTTAAGAATCGTTGCTTATAAAGCCAATACTTCTGCAACTTTATCTGCAGCTTCTTGAAACTCGGTAGCAGAAATGATTTCCATTCCGCTATTATCAATCAATTCTTTAGCCTCCACAGCATTTGTTCCTTGTAATCTACAAATAATAGGTACATTAATTTTATCTCCCATACTTTTGTATGCATCTACAACTCCTTGTGCGACTCTATCACAACGTACAATACCACCAAAGATATTTACTAAAATTGCTTTTACATTAGGGTCTTTTAAGATAATTCCGAATGCCGTTTCTACACGTGCCGCATCTGCGGTACCACCAACATCCAAGAAGTTTGCAGGTTCTCCACCAGCTTGCTTAATTAAATCCATCGTTCCCATTGCCAATCCAGCTCCGTTCACCATACATCCAACATTACCATCTAAATCAACATAATTTAAACCAGCCGCTTTTGCTTCTACTTCAATAGGATTCTCTTCACGCAAATCACGCATTTCTGCATAATCTTTATGACGATATAATGCATTTTCATCTAACGTTACTTTAGCATCTACAGCTAAAATTTTAGAATCTGATGTTTTTAATACAGGATTAATTTCAAACATTGAAGAATCTGACTTGATGTATGCTGTATATAATGCAGACACAAATTTTGTCATTTCTTTTAAAGCAACACCAGACAACCCTAAGTTAAAGGCAATCTTACGAGCTTGAAAAGGCAATAACCCCATTGTAGGATCGATCTCTTCCGTAAAAATTAAGTGCGGAGTTTCTTCAGCAACAGTTTCAATATCCATTCCACCTTCTGTAGAATACATAATCATGTTTTTACCAGTGTTTCTGTTTAATAAAACAGACATGTAATATTCTTCTGGCTCAGAATCTCCAGGGTAATAAACATCCTCACAAATTAAAACTTGATTCACTTTTTTACCTTCTGCAGAAGTTTGTGGTGTTACCAACATCATTCCAATGATATCATTAGAAATTGTTTCAACCTCAGCTAAGTTTTTAGCCAATTTAACGCCTCCACCTTTTCCACGCCCACCAGCATGAACTTGAGCTTTTACAACATACCAGCTTGTACCAGTTTCTGTTGTTAATTGTTTTGCTGCATCTACAGCATCTTTATGATTACTAGCTACAATACCGCGTTGAATTCTAACGCCAAAGCTATTTAAG
>Ga0105355_10001141_pt1 | contig 24775 bp, 22 predicted proteins | sample GOMGulsemesocosm_2_FD_83508 | JGI IMG/M metagenome (GOLD analysis project Ga0105355, IMG submission 83508) | Methane-oxidizing microbial communities from mesocosms in the Gulf of Mexico - GOM9C Gulf of Mexico | ecosystem: Environmental > Aquatic > Marine > Cold seeps | place: Gulf of Mexico...
AAAGGAACGTGAATATCTTGAGCTTCTTGTAGTACGCGGTGATTAAAAGACAGCCAACTAAGTTCTTTTTCAAGTAATTCACTCATGATCCTGCTCCTAGGTATAGAAAACGCTCATGTTAATGGGGAATAATGACAGTTTGATGGCAGTTTTTTTATGATTCATTGAACAGTCATTCAGGCAATATCTAGAATAACGGGGCAAGTGAGCAACTTGGGTCAAGATTATTGTTAAGGACTAGGCGAAAATGAGCACATCACAATGAAGGAGTGTAAATAAGCGTGTTAATAAATAATGCATCACCGTATATACAGCGATTTAAACGGGTATTGAGTTACATTGATGAGCATATTGGTGAAGCGATTAATTTATCGGATTTAGCGCAGGTGGCCAATTTTTCTAAATTCCACTTTCAGCGACAATTTTCGACATTTTTTGGTATATCTCCATCACAATATATTACGCAGTTACGTTTAGACCGCAGTGCTTATCAACTCGCTTTTCGCCAACATCCGATTTGTGATATCGCGTTCGACAGTCATTTTCAAAGCCAAGAGGCGTTTAGCCGTGCTTTTAAAAGACACTTAGAACATAGTCCATTAAAATTTAGACGCTGCACGCCTTGGGAGTCTTGGCATTACCGTTCACCTGCGTTGCAGTTAAGGAACAAGATTATGAATATAGACTTTTCACAACATCAAGTTGAGCTTACGAATTTCCCAACTACCCCCGTGGCTTTATTAGCCCACCATGGCAACCCCTCACTTGTTATGCGTACAGTGTCGCAATTTATAGCCTGGCGTAATGCACAAGGTGATTTATCACCTAAAACAAGTGATACTTTTAATATTATGTATCATGATCCTGCGATGGTATCAGCCAGTGAATATCGATTTGATGTAGGATGCAGCACAGCAAAAATTGTTGAAGCTAATGATGTTGGCGTTATCAACGATGTCATTGAGGCATGCCGCTGCGCCATGTTAACTTTTACGGGATCAAACGATGATTTGTCGTCAGCCATTGAGCATATTTATGGGCAATGGTTACCAGGCAGTGATGAAGAGTGTGCAGACAGACCATTATTTGTAAAACGGCTTACTATGTATCCGGATGTCCCTGTGCATCAGCAAACATTTGAAATATTTTTACCCCTAAAATAATACGTATTTTCCTGTTATGTCTTTAAAATAACAGGTTATATTGTATACATTCCATATTTACCTCTCATAGACCAAAAAGCTTGCTGTTATTAGCTTTTAACACGGTTTATTGCTTGCTGTTATTGATTGATTCAAGGTATAAATAATGATGAATTATTAATTGAATCAGGCTAACAGTGAGTAATAAATATCAACGGATTGTCGTAAAACTAGGGACCAGCGTATTAACGTCTGGTGGCAATGCGCTAGATCGCGCTCAAATGGTTGAGTTGGTGCGTCAAATGGCGCGCTTGCACGCGAGTGGTTGTGAGATTGTTTTGTGCACATCTGGCGCCATAGCAGCGGGTAAAGAGCGTTTAGACTTCCCCTGTGTTGATGATTCTATGGCGAGCAAACAGATGTTAGCCGCCGTTGGGCAAAGTCAATTGATTCAAACGTGGGAAAACTTATTCAACATTTATGGTTTGCACGTAGGGCAGATGTTACTAACGCGCGCCGACCTAGATAATAGAGAACGTTACCTTAATGCACGTGACATGTTAGACGCGTTACTAAAAAATAAAATAATTCCAGTGATTAATGAAAACGATGCGGTCGCAACGACCGAAATTAAAGTGGGTGATAATGATAATTTATCAGCACTCATGGTGGGATTAGCTGATGCCGACTTATTATTGTTATTAACAGATCAAGCGGGACTTTATGATGAAAACCCTCGCCATAATCCTGATGCACAACTGATTAAAGAAGTGGATGTTATTGACGATGCATTGCGAAAAATAGCTGGTGGTAGTGGCACCGCGTTAGGCACAGGTGGCATGGCGACTAAACTTCAAGCAGCACAATTAGCTCGCCGCAGTGGCGCCACTGTGATCATTGCAGCAGGGCAGCAACCAAATGTCATTCTAGATATTTGCTCCGGACATGAAATTGGTACTCGATTTACCCCTTCAGGTAGCCCATTAGAGAGTCGTAAAAGGTGGTTATTAGCTGGACCTGGCCCCATTGGTAGCATTCATTTGGATCAAGGGGCGAGTGATGCGATAACGCAGCAAGGGAGCAGTTTATTAGCGAAAGGAATTTTTGCCATTGAGGATAAGTTTGATCGCGGTGATATGGTGTTGTTGAAAAATAAATTAGGCGCTGAGATCGCACGTGGTTTAACACGTTACAGCAGTGATGATTTATTACGAATTAAAGGTCAGCATTCTAAGAACATAGAAGACATTTTAGGTTATGCCTACGGTAAGGTTATTGTGCATCGAAATAACCTTGTGATTCGATAACTTGGACAAATACAAAACATGAAAGTTAGCTAAATTTAAAGAATCAAAGGAACAGAATCATGAGTACATTAATTGCCATGGGACAAAGGGCACAACAAGCGAGTTATAAACTGGCAACGGCATCGACAAGCCAAAAAAATGAACTGCTGGTGCTACTTGCTCACGGATTAAAGCAACATCAATCAACCATTCTTGCAGCTAACAGTATTGATATTTTAGCAGCACAGCAGTCAGGATTAGATGAATCACTGATAGATCGTCTGTTATTAAATGAGGATCGGTTGAATGCGATGGCTGAAGATGTGCTTCGTTTGTGTCAACTAGACGATCCTGTAGGGGAAGAAACTGAATCTAAAGTGCTTGAAAATGGACTTAGATTGTCAAAAAGACGTGTCCCCATTGGTGTTATGGGCGTTATTTATGAAGCTCGTCCGAACGTTACTATTGATATTGCCGCGCTGGCTCTTAAAACCGGAAACGCAGCGATTCTTCGAGGTGGTAAAGAAACGATCAATAGTAATTTGGCACTGTTAACGATCATAGAACAAGCGTTAGTGACGGCTAAACTACCGAAAAACTCTATTCAATATATTGAACAAACAGATCGCTCCCTTATCACTGAGTTACTAAAATTAGATCAATACATTGATATGATTATTCCTCGAGGCGGTAAAGGGTTACATCGTTTATGTGTTGAGCAGAGCACTATTCCAGTGATTACTGGCGGCATTGGCATTTGTCATTTATTTGCCGAAGCTACATGTAATATCGATAAGTCCATTGAAATTATTCATAACGCTAAAGTTCAGCGTCCGTCGGTATGTAATGCGCTGGATGTTGTGTTGGTAGATACCAAGATAGCTGATGATTTCTTATCAAAATTAGCCTCTCGTCTTTCACATGATGATGTATTGCTTAAAGCGGACGAACGCGCATTATCTATTTTAGCGCCATTAGGTTGCCGTGTTGAAGCTATAGGTGAGGATGATTTTGATACAGAGTGGTTGTCATTAACGTTGTCGGTAAAAATTGTTGATGGCATTGATGATGCTGTTGCGCACATTCGCAATCACAGTAGCCAGCATTCAGACGGCATTTTAACTAACTCACTGCCATGTGCTGAGCAATTTGTTAATCAAGTTAATTCTGCTGCGGTGTATGTTAATACGAGCACCCGATTCACTGACGGAAGCCAGTTTGGGTTAGGCGCAGAAGTGGCAGTTAGTACGCAAAAATTACACGCTAGAGGACCAATGGGTTTGAAAGAGTTAACGACTTATAAATGGATCGGTGTGGGAGATTATTTGATTAGGCAGTAAGGTGAAATTAATTTAACAGTCGATGAATATCGACTGTTAATATTATGGAAGCAATGATTAAAAGCAGCTCTCTAAAAATTCGATAGCCTTTGCTTCTTTAGGATCTAAATGACCATCAGCCATAGAAACGCCTTTTGCTAACTCAATGGCTAATGATTTTGCTGGAGAGTCAATGATGTGTTTGCAACGATGACGGATGAACTCTTCAATTCGGTCAGTTTCGATAGAGTCACGTGCTGTTACACTCATGCCTTTAACGTAATCAATAGGGGACATTTCACCATTCCACACTAATGAGCTTACCCATTCAAAGGTGTATTCCATTTCTTTGTCTTCAACAACACCATCGATTTCAACGAACAACAAAACCAAATCAACTAGAGCTTCTCGTTGTAATTGATCAACGCACACGCCCATATCGAAGTTATTGAGTAATTTTTCAAAATTCATTCTGTTATCCTTTATTGTGATTTCATCAACTTAATAGCCATAGCTTAACAAGCTTTGCGTTGAATTCAAGCATCATTTGGTTTGTTAGAACTGACAGTGTAATCCGTATTCTCAATTGCTGTACTTTTTAGTGTTAATGCTGACCAACGGAGGTCTTTTAGTATGATTATTGTGCTAGCAGCTCTTTTACAACGCATTTAAGTAAATAAGTTTCACGTTCAATTGAAAGCCCTTTTTTATTACTATTGGCCATGGTTTGCTCGTTGTGCTCAATGGCTTCATGAATATTGAGCCAAACAGGCTTCATACCATTATGCACTTCGTAGTCTTCGAGTTGTGTTTTCCCCAACTCTTTATGAATATCGCAAGTAAAGCAATACGACTGCATATGCATGGTATCAAAACCGTCTTTATACCACGGGCGAAACTCTTCATAGCGACCAAAAGGCTTTATGTTAGTGATGTCTTTGGCTCCCGTTTCTTCTTTTAACTCACGGATAAGACCATCACAAATATCTTCACCTTCATCTACCCCACCACCGGGCAATGTATAGTCGTGATAACGCTGGGTATAGAGCATCAAAATATTTTCACCATTTAGCACAATAGCTCGCGCTGCTTTACGGTGAAACAATGAGGCACTTTGAGGATTGGCGTCAGGATGAATAGCTGATTTTAAAAGGCGCATGAGATAACTAATAGAGAGTAAAAGCTGGGCAGTATAACGAATCACTATGATAAATCAATTTGGAATAAATTAACCGGTTTTATCTTTTTTATTGGCTTTTATAGCACAGGCGCATAGGCCACCAGATTTGGCTGGACACTGTTTACAGGGGGATTTTTTATAGGGGGTTAATGCAAATCCCATTGGGCTTGGTTTGGGATTTAACTGACTGACTTTTACGACCGGTAAATCAGGTAATAGCTGCTTAGCAATATCATTGGCCAAGGCGTTAATGTCCAAATGGCTTATATCTTTAAGTGATACTTGGTCAAATTCACTCGACTTTAAACGTTTTTTAACAGCTTTATTGAGCGCTTTTTCAAGAGTTTTGATCTGATTTTTACTGTGCTTTTTAATCGATTTAAGTGACTTGTTAGAACTCATAACTGCGCGCAACTAATGAAAGATAAACTTATTGTAAATGAAAACTATTATCAGTCAATGGCTGGGAGGATGATTAGAACACAAAGCCCACCTTGCTCACGATTATTAAAAACAAGTTTACCTTTGTGGGCTTGTATTATCTCGCGGCATAATGCTAAACCTAAGCCTGTTCCAGAGTGTTTGGTGGAGTAGAACGGCAATAATGCATTTTGTAAAACCTCGGCAGACATGCCGCTGCCACTGTCATTAATTGTTATTTCAATAGTATGGCTGGTGGACTTAAATCCTATTGTGATTTGACCACTTTCATCGGCTTCATGGGCATTTTTAACAATATTAATAAAGACTTGCTCAAGTTGTGCTATATCACCATGAAGCGGCACATTAGGCAGGGCTGTAAGCAATGTAAAAGGATACAATTCTTGTATTTGCTCAATCAATTGTGGCCAATGAATCAGTTGCTTGTTAGGTAATTTAACCTTGGTTAAAGTAGCGTATCCTTTGATAAAGTCATTGAGGTGAGTAACGCGGCCGCTAATAGTATTAAAGACTCTATTTAAACGTGGCTCATCTAAGTTTTTTGCTAATATTTCACCGCTGTGACACATGGAGCTTATTGGCGCAATTGAATTATTAAGCTCATGACTAATGACACTAATGACTTTTTTCCACGTGGCAACTTCTTGTTTTGATAATTCTTGGGTAATGGTTTTGAGTAAAAATAGCTGATGGCGTGCTTGATGAATTGTCACGCTAGAACTTGTTACATGCCATGCCTGTTGGCTACCTTGTTTATCGGTCAAGGTAAAAATAGACTCGCCGTGGTTAGTTAATGCGTGTTGAAATTCAGGGGCAAGGGATTTCAATAAAGCTGTCCACTGGCGTCCAACAATTGAACCACTCAATTCGAAGGCTTGCTGCGCGCTGTTATTGGTAAAAACGATGGTGTCCCGATGATCAACTAAAATGGTGACCATAGGAGAAGCGTTTAATACTTTATCTAGCATCATTTCTCGTTGATAAAGCCGCTGACGCTCTTCACGCAAGTTGGCGCTGGTTTGATTGAAGGCATTAATTAGTGGGTTATAACTGACATCTTTATGCTGGTTTAAGCTGATTGAGAAGTCATTGTCGCGTAGACTTTGCAGTCCGTGATCAAGGCTTTGCAGAATAATTTTATGATTATTGTAGTGGTGTTTAAGCAATAAAAAAGTGATTAAAAAGCCAATAAACATTGAGACGCTCACAGCTACAGGGTAAGTCGCTAAAAAATGGTAAACAGCAACCATTAATGAGCAGTGTAGTAGGCCGAGAGAGAGAAGTAATCGCATATTATGAATTGGCCTGCTCTTGGCTGAGTTGGTATTTTTCGATGCGGCGATACAGAGCTTGGCGACTTAATCCCAGCTCACTGGCTGCTCTCGCGATAATCCATTGATGTTTATCTAAAACGGACTTTAAATGTGCTTTATCATCAGGCTGTTCAATAGGCGCTGTTGGTATTTTTGATGGGGAAGTTAACATGAAATGTTCTGGCAATAATATATTTCCACTGCATAAAACCATAGCGCGTTGGCACTGATTTTCTAATTCTCGAACATTACCGGGCCAAGGTTGCTGTGTTAACAGTTGCGCCGTTTCATCGCTAATTTGATGGCTACCAGCCGTGAAGTGATTGGCCAAAGGAATAATGTCATCTCTACGACTTGCTAGTGGTGGCAAATGTAGTTCAACGACGTTAAGTCTATAATATAAATCTTCTCTAAATATCTTTTCGTTAATGGCTTGAATCAGGTCGCTATTGGTGGCGCTTATTACACGTACATCGACGCTAATGGTTTCACTTGAACCCACACGCTCAAACTGCCCTGTTTGTAATACGCGCAGCAGTTTCATTTGACCAGTGAGTGTTAGGTTTCCAATTTCATCTAGAAATAAGGTTCCGCCATGGGCAGCTTCGAATCGACCAATACGCTTGCTATTGGCACCGGTGTAAGCGCCTTTCTCTGCGCCAAAAAGCTCGGCTTCCATTAACTCACTAGCTAATGCCCCCATGTTCACTTTGATGAAAGGGTTATTATTACGGGGAGAGTTTTGATGAATGTAATCGGCAATACGCTCTTTTCCGCTGCCATTTGCTCCAGTGATTAAGACACTGATATCACTATTGGCAACTCGTTGCGCCATAGCCAAGAGTTGCTTCATTGGCTGGCTTTCAACAATAAAGGTATCAGATGAAGTTGTCTTGCCTGCTTTTTCTGCTTTTAAAGCTTGATCTTGTTTACTCGTTTTCGTGAGATGAGCAGCAATAGTGTCTAACAGCTTTGCATCGTCCCAAGGCTTAGGTAAATAATCTGCAGCGCCTGCTTTTACAAGCTCAATGGCCGTTTCTAACTGGCTCCACGCAGTAATTATAATAATGGGAGTATTTGGGACTATTTCTTTGAGTTGATAAAAAAGGGATTTACCTTCATCGCCAGAGGTTGTGCCTTGGCTAAAGTTCATATCTTGAATAATTAAATCGATACGCTGATTACTGGCAGTAATGACAGCATCTTTGACGGTGTTGGCTGTACTTACTTGATAGTCATGCAGGCTTAGTAATAAATCCAGTGCATCTAAAATATCTGGATTATCATCAACAACTAAAACCCGCTTCATGTATTTTCCTTAGGTTATCGCCGAATTATCGGCGATAACATGTTTATTACAGTGTTTTGGTGGCTATCACCGGTGAAATCTTGGTTGTTTTGTAAGCAGGTAACCAAGTGGCCAATGTCCCTGCAATAAAGACAACTAATACGGCGCAAGCATATAACAATATACTGGGTTTATCGATAGTAATGACTTTAGATAAAGCAATATTTAGCCCTATCATTGTTGCTATACCTAAAACACTAGCGCCGATATTCAAAATCCAGTTTTCGCTAAATACATATAGCATTATGTCTTTTTTGCGAGCACCTAACGCACGGCGTATACCAATGAACTTACGTTGTTGAGTTACATGAAAGTGTGCATGTGCGAAGCTGCTCACAACAGTAACTACAATCATTAAGAGTGATAACATGCCAAATAAACTCGCTAAGCCTGAGTCCTGGCTATAAAAAGTTTTAAGACGTTGCGCCATGCTTTGTACGCGAATTATGTCACGCTCTGGTTGAACAGACAAAATAGTGTCACGTAGTTTTGCTTGTACCTGCTCAACTTTACCTGGTTCAACACGCACTACATAATGTTGTTCGAAATCTGATTGTGAGTACATGAAATTACCAAACAAACCAAAGAACTTTGATGCGCCTTTGTGTTTAGGACTAATAACAAAGTCACGTGCAATACCAACAACACGGCCATTATTAGTTAATTCACCTAACGCTGATTTATCTGGAAATACAGCCTTAGCCAAAGATTGTGTAATCACGATATTTTGTTCGATTCTTTCACCTTCTTTTGGGTTGTAATAGCTAGAAGTAATATCGTCACCATCGTTGAGCGCTCTACCTTCAACAATCTCAACACCTAAATTTTCTAAGCCAATTTTACTGGTATAAAATTGTGGTACATATTGTAATTCGCGCGCTAAAACAGCATCAGCAGGAAAATCTGCCGCTTGCAAATTACCATTCCAGCCACCATTTTGAATAGGCAGTTGATTATAGTGAGATGCACTTATTACACCATCTAACGCGGTTATCTTGGCAATGTCTTGCTCGGTAATCGAACGGTAGTAATCGGTGTTTCTAAAAGCGCCAGACGTTGGAATAAGATCAACAGTGATCAGTTGTTCAACATCAAACATTAGTGGCTTTTGTAATTTTTCGATGGCCGTTGCCGTTAAAATTACGGTATTAACCATTAACCCTATGGTTAAACTTAGTTGCAATAGCAACAAAGATGTTGCGAATTTACGAAGACGTAATGCTTTTATTAATGCTTTAATATTCATAGTGATGCCTTATTTCAACGTCGTTGATAAAGATGTCTTACATGACCGAATTAACGGGTAAATCATGCTAATGAAAGAAGTGACCAATGCAATAGCAATACCTGCGACAATGAGTGTTACATCTATATCGCTGGTGCGTTCAAGTGTCGGAAAGAGCGAAATAGATATTTGTAAAAATACCCAGCCAAATAGCAGTGCTAATACAGCACAGAATGCACCAATTAGCATGCTTTCTACTAAGCCTTGGTAGAATATATCTTTCATACGAGCGCCAACAGCACGTCTTAGACCAGTTTCAAATCGCGCACTGTGATAGCGAGCAAGCAATAAGCTGCTAGCATTAAATATACAGACAGCTAGAAATAGTGACGTAGCAAGGGCGAAAGCTAACATACGTTCGTCGACTACATCTTGAAATTCAAGCCACTGATTAACGTCTAACATTCTATTATCTGTGCTACGTAAGAAATCACCTTGCTGTGCTCTATGTTGCGAGTAATTATCAAGATATTGCTGCATCTCAATTTTTTGCTCAGGAGTATCAAGTTGCACAAATGCTTGAATGAAGAAACCATTTTTGCCTCGATTATCTGACACCGATTTAATACGGTCCGTAGACATGCTTTGGATATTAATTGCCCATTCGTTGTCCATGGCCGTTTCTATTGGCGCAAAAATGTCATCGGTAGTTGAGAAAGCATTGCGAGATGAAGCATGGTAAAACAAAGGCTTTAAATGCCATGGCTTTAATACACCAACAATTTCAAACGGTTTGCCATCAATTTCAAGGGTTTTACCGACACTGTTGCCACCACCAAATACTTGCTGGTTTAACGTATCGCCAATAACGATTTGTTTCGCATGGTCTTGCTCCCAGCTACCACCAAATGCAAAGGGTGCATCGGTTAGTGGAAAGAATCCCGGTGTGGTTGCACGTACTACAGCTTGATGACGTGTCAAACTGCTCGAATTAATATCTCGCGTGTACACTTGAGACTGGTAGTGTACTAGAGTATGCGTAGCGATTTCATTTTTCAAAATGTGCATCGCATCGTCATAACGCATAATTTCACGCAATTTGGGACCAGGGTTCTCGTTAGGCCAAATATTAAGAGACACGTTAAAAATACGGTCACTCTTGTGAGGGATAGGATCCGATGACATTGATTTAATGATGGCGATGTTTGCTAAAAACACACCAACACCAACGGCCAGTGTTGAAATCATTAAGATAAAAAACAAACGATTTCGCACTAAATTTCGAATGCTCAGTTTGAAGTAATAATTAAACATTTCCATGACAATTCCTTACGCGTTAACTTCGATAGGGGCATTAACTTGGCTTGGTGCGTACACGCTGTGATCGGTAATTTGACCATCAATAACTTGAACGTTACGGCCAACTGCACGTGCTTGTTCAGGATCATGAGTAACCATGATAATTGTGCTACCTTCTTCATTAAGCTTATGGAGCAACTCCATCACTTGACGAGCCATTAATGAATCTAGGTTACCTGTTGGTTCATCGGCCAGTAATATCTTTGGTTCGCCAGCTAAAGCACGCGCAATAGCCACACGTTGTTGTTGACCACCTGATAGTTGGCTTGGTAAATAATTAGCACGACTAGCAAGACCCACTTGCTCTAGGGCATTAGTAATACGGCGCTTTCTCTCCCCAGCATTAAAGCCACGATAACGTAATGGCATATCAATATTATCAAAAAGGTTAAAGTCCGGAATGAGATTATAGTTTTGAAAAATGAAACCAATTTTTTCATTACGTAAGCGTGACAAGTCATCATCGTTTAGTCCTTGAATATTTACGCCATCAAGCTCATATGAGCCTTGATCAAAACCATCTAATAGACCTGCGACGTTCAAGAACGTTGATTTTCCTGATCCTGAAGGCCCCGTTACGGCGACAAACTCACCAGCATTTACTTGTAAATTAAAATCGCGCAATGCATGGGTTTGGATTGTGTCACTGCGGTAAATGCGGCTAATGTTGTTCATGTTCAGCATAATTTTTCCTTAATAATTTTTATATTCGTATAATTTGGAGGTTGCAAGCCGACCAGTGTGGCTTGCAACAATAATTAGTTGTTAATTGAGTGATACCGCTGGGAATTCATCAAATGTTTTCGTAGATGAGATGATGATCTTATCTCCAGCTTTTAAGCCTGAGGTTATCTCTACAAAATCTACACTTTGAGAGCCGACTGTAATTGGTTGTCTTTGTGCTAATTCGTTTGTGATGACATAAGCTGCACGGCCACCGTGACTGGCTAAAAAGCTGCCGCGTTTAAGCATCAATACATTATCTTTTTTCTCAAACTCGATGCGAGCATTCAGGCGCTGGTTCTGACGTAGTTTAATGTCATCTGTACTTTCAACGGATACTCGTACCATCACTTGATTGGCATTAACTTCTGGTGACACTGATATAACTTTTCCGATTAATGATTTGCCTGAAATTTTAATTTGCACATCTAAACCTAAACCTAAATCGTCTGCGTAAAACTCCGGAACACTGAGCTCTGCTTCATATTGGCTCAAATCTACAATCGTCATAATGGCTTGCGCATTAGTAACGCGCTCTTTCTTTTGCACTAACCAGTTACCAACAACACCAGAAACAGGCGCTCGAACATTTAAGAGCTCTGCACGGCGTAGCAATTCATCCACGATTAATTGCTGGCTTCTGACAGAAAATTCCCGTGTTTTGTTTTCAAACTCCAGACGCTTTTTAGCTAACTCAACACGTTTTTCAGCGTGCTTATACAGTAATTCACTTTCAAGCTTTGCATCATTGGTGGTCACTAAGTCTAGTTGACTAATCACTTGCTTCTTAAATGACAGTTCCGCACGTGTTAGCTCTCGGTTACTTGCATTTAAACGTACCTTTGCTGTATCTAAGCTACGTTCTAGGTCCAACTGTGTTTCACTGCCGCTAAGTTCTCCACGGCTTACTTCGATTCTTAATTGTTCTAGTTTCGCGTTAGCTTGTTTAATGCTCGACTGCAATTCAGGACTAAGAATTGTGGCAACAATAGTATCTTGCTCAACAATGTCACCCGGCTTTGCAAGTAAAGTGACTTGCCCTGATTCAGAACTGTATAGAGTAGGAGCGTTCGCAGCGACAAGTTTACCATTTACAGCTACATCTCGAATCAGGGTACCTTTAATGACGGTTGCTTGAGAAATAGACTGGAGCTCAACGCTTGGCACGCCGCCAACCCACTGACTTAAAGTCGGTAAACTTACCCAAGCTAGGCCAATTACTACGACTGAGCTGATTGCTATCTTTTTCCAAGGTTTTTTATTGGAGATTTTACTAATTACTTCGTCTTGTCCGTCAGTACCGTTAATCATAATGTTTTCACTGTGTGGTCATTTATATAATTAATAGAGCGAAATGCGTGCCACAAACATTAAATAATTTTAAGTTGTGTGTTAACAATGGGTTAGGCGTGCCTGTGTGTGGTTTTGTGTCCGGTTTTTTCGATGGTTAGTGTCCGCACGGACAATAAAAGTGTCCGCTATTTGAACGTTCGGACGCTACTAATATTAATAGGGAATTTGATAGTAGAAATTAAGTGGTCAAACGAGACTATAAAGTACCAATAAAGTTGGAATTGCCAATATAATAATGGTACTTTAATATGTTAATTTTATGTAACGTGTCTTTATGGGTAGCTAGGGCATCCAATGAGGGCGGGTTATGTGGGGTGTTTAATCTAAGGGAAATGTTATGAGTAGAAAAAAAGGGGGCTCAGTAGCTCCGAAAGAACGCGTAAATATTTCTTACAAGCCGGCAGTTGGTGACGCGAGTAAGCAAATAGAATTACCAATGAAAGTTTTAGTTTTAAGTGATTTTACTAATCAACCTGATGATCGCATCATGGAAGAGCGTGAAATTGTTAACATCAATAAAAATAATTTCGATGAAGTGATGTCTTCAATGAATTTGGAAGCTGAATTTAGTGTGCCTAACCGACTTATGAAAGAAGGTGAAGGTGAATTGGAAATTAAGCTAAATCCTCAAAGTCTGAAAGATTTCACACCAGATAAATTAGTCGAAAGTATTCCTGAATTAAAGAAAATTATCGAACTTCGTGCAGCATTGAAGGCGTTAAAAGGGCCATTAGGTAATGTTCCTAAAATGCGCCGTACAATTCAAGAGATGATTACGGATGAATCTGTTCGTAAACAACTTATTCAAGAAATTGACTCAAATAGTTAATGTTAGTTTAAACATCTAAAGGTTCGTTATGGCAACTACTACACAAGATGCAGTAATTGAAGGAACATTAGTTGAAGAGATACTTGGCTTCACTAAAATCCATCAAAATGATGAAAGTTACCCTGTTGTTAAACAAGGGGTTGAAACTTTATTAAAAGAAGTATTAGAACGAGATCAAAACACTGTTCGTGTTGATAAATCATTTGTTGATTCATTGATTGAAGAGTTAGATCAGCGTTTAAGCGCTCAAGTTGATGAAATTCTTCATCATGAAACGTTCAAAGCGCTGGAAAAACCATGGGCAAGTTTGAATTTCTTGATTGACAGAACTGAGTTCTCTCAAAACATTAAAGTTCAAATATTAAATGCGACTAAAGACGATTTAATGCTCGACTTTGAAGATGCACCAGAAGTTACTCAAACAGGTTTATATCACCGTATTTATACGGATGAATATGGTCAGTTTGGTGGTGAACCATTTGGTGTTGTTATTGGTGATTACAGTTTTTCTCATCAAGGTTCAGACATTGAACTGTTGAAAAACATGAGTTCAATTTCTGCAATGACGCACGCTCCATTTATCTCTTCTGCAAGTCATGAGTTCTTCGGTATTGATGATTATGAAGAGCTTCCATCGTTAAAAGAAGTTGAATCTATTTTTGATGGTGCGCAATACACAAAATGGCGCTCATTACGTGAGAGCGATGATTCAAGATATTTAGGATTAACGCTACCAAACTTTATGCTTCGCCCTACTTATGGTGAAGACTTATTGGTACGTTCATTTGACTATCAAGAACAAGTTAGCCAGAAAAAAGACTATTTATGGGGTAATGCAGCATACGCTTATGCAAGCCGCTTAGTAGATAGCTTTGCTGAATTCCGTTGGTGTCCAAATATTATTGGACCACAATCTGGTGGTGCTGTTGAAGATTTATCAATTGATATTATTGATAATGACGGCACTTCTGAAATTAAAGGCCCTGTTGAAGTTGTTATTTCTGATCGTAAAGAGTACGAATTAGCTGAACTAGGTTTTATTCCTTTAGCGTTACGTAAAGGCGGCGACCACGCTGTTTTCTTCTCTTCAAATTCAGTTCAAAAAGCACTGAAATTTGGTAATGATGAAGAAGGACAACTTGCTGAGTTGAATTACCGTTTAGGCACTCAACTACCGTATTTATTTATCGTTTGTCGTTTAGCGCACTACATAAAAGTATTGCAACGCGAGAATTTAGGTAGCTGGAAGAGCCGTTCTGATCTAGAAACTGAGCTTAATAAATGGTTACGTAAATATGTTGCTGATCAAGAGAATCCATCCCCAGCAACACGAAGTGCACGACCTTTGCGTAAAGCAGAGTTAATTGTATCGGAAGTTACCGGTGAAGCAGGTTGGTTCACTGTGTCTATGAGTGTGACACCTCACTTTAAATTTATGGGTGCTAACTTTACGCTATCTCTTAGCGGAATGTTAGAACGCGCTTAATTTATCGCTTAGTATTAAGTAGTAAACCGTTAGTAAATAAAAAAACTATTAATGTTTTAACGAAAGGAATAGAAAAATGCCAAATGAAATATTTGTAACTATTGAAGATGCTGAAGGTAATAACCTTACTGAAGGCGCTTCGTCAAAAGAAAGTATTGGTTCTTATTACAAAGAAGAACACATGGATAAAATTTTTGCTCAAGGTTTAGAGCAAAAGAGTGTGTTACCAATTGACCGACGTAATGGTCAAGTAACAGGTGTCAGACGCCATGAGTACTTGGAAGTTACTAAACTGATTGATAAAAGTAGCCCAATTTTAGCGCAACTTATGTCACAGCCTACAGACTTAAACATCCATGTTGAATACTTCCGTTCTCCTGATGAAACAAGTGCTGGCGAACCTGTTCGTTACTACCAAATTAAAATGGCTGAAGCTAAATTAATTAGTATTGAAACAGTTTCACCTAACGCAATGGATCCAGCTAATGACCATTACATGGCATTAGAGAAGTTGCAATTTAGCTTCAATGCTATCGCTTGGAAACACGATGTTTGTGGTACTGAGTGTGTTGATTCTGCAGCTAACGGTGAAAATGCTGATTTAGTAGCATTTGACGATTAGACGTTGATAACAAACTCGGCCAATTAAACTATTGGCCGAGTTCGTTAAATAAGAAATATTGTTAGGCAATAATATCGTATGAAAAATATTTTAAGTGTTTTAGTAATTGCATTCTTTTTAGGGTTATCTGGCTGTGCGACTCAACCAGATGAATGGAAAGGCACCATTGAAAATGAGCCACCTCTAAGCATAGATGATCCTCAAAAAGAAGGTAATAACTGGATTTGGCAAGATGGCAAGAATAAGTGGGCCTATCGCCAATCGAGCCCTGTTATTGCAGAACCTGCTAACTGGGATTTTGATGCACAAGCATTAGTGTTTAGGTTTCAATCCCCGCAGCAATTAAATATGTACATGGGTAAGCCTCATAGTTTGTACCTAAAAGTGTTTCAGCTAACTGATACAAAAGTATTTAAAGATATAGCTAAAACGCCTGCGGGAATTCGTGAGCTACTTACATCTACTGACATCGATCCTAGTATATTGGGCAGCAAGGAACTTACTATTGCACCTAATAAGCAAGAGAACATTGTTTATGACCGCTTTAAAGAGACTCGGTTTGTAGCAATAGTTACTGGTTTTTATCAAATGAAAGCAGAAGAGAGCGTTCGGATTTTTGAAATTCCTTCAGTCGCGAATAGAGCTGAAGAAATATCATTTGGTCTAAAAGACGTTAATCCATTCTCTGAACCCGGTATAACTGAAGCTGCACGTATCAAAGCGTGGGTAAATTTAGGGGTTACTAAAATCTCTAGATTACAAATGATCGCTCAGTAACTTTAATAATTAAAACAATATAATGACATCGTAAAGGATAATTAGGTGAATTTTAACAAACCACTATTTTGGCATCAGGGCCTTTTTCTGCAACCACAGCATTTTCAATACGAGTCATTACATTCTAAGCATGTAAATATGCAATATATGAAGCAATCAAGTAGCTACCCTTGGGGGGTTACTCGATTGCAACTTGATGATTTGATGTTAAACAGTGGCTTCATCGAAATAAAAAGCTTAGAAGTACTATTTGACGATGGCACCTTGGTTGATTACCCAGAGAACGTACATTTACGTTCACGTAATTTTGATAGTGTATGGACTGATCGCAATCAACCATTGCCTGTCTATTTGGGGATCACCAAACTGAGTGTAACGGAAAATAACGTTACGGTTGTATCAAGCTTTGATACTGCACCAGAAGTTATTACTCGATACATTTCACATGCTGAAGGTGAGAGCTATCAAGATCTGCACCAAGGTGATGTTTCTACACCTTTAAAAACGTTGAAGTATGCAGTTCGGTTATTCATCGGTGATGAAATTGATAGTTTAAGCGATCAAATCATTTTACCTATTGCACTACTTGAGCAGCAAGGTGATGAAATTCGCTATAGCAATCAATTTGTTGCACCGAGTCTGACATTAAAGTCATCATCTGTATTAATGAATAATGTTAAAGATATTCGCGATGAATTGTTAGGACGCTCTAAGCAATTAGATAACTATAAAAGTACGTCTACCTCAAGAGCCGCAGAGTTTAATCCTGTTGCAGAGCGATATCGTTCTGCACTGCGTACTATCGCTCGATATGCGCCAATGTTAAATCATTATTTTGAAAATTCTGTTGTTCACCCATTAGAGGTTTATGGGCAACTTCGCGCGCTTATTGGCGAATTAAGCACATTTTCAAATCGTGTAAATTTGTTAGGTGAATCAACCAATAGTTCACAAAGCTTGCCTCGATATAATCATAGTGATTTAGGCGACTGTTTTGACGGTGCTAAAACGTTAATAATCTCTTTGTTAGATGAACTTACTGTAAGCCCTGAGTTGCTTGTTAGACTTGAACGTTCTGAACATGGCCGTTTTGCTTGTGACTTAACCGCTGAGTTCTTTGCTAAGCAACATAGTATGTATCTGATGCTTGAAACTGCAACGCATTATTCAGAGATGAACGTGTCATTTGATGCCTTTTCTAAGCTGGGTGCTGACAATGTGGTTGATACTTATGTTCAACGTGCCATACCTGGTATTTCAGTAGAGCATCTTACTGAACAACCAACAGGTTTAGAGCAACGAGCTAAGGTTTCATACTTCACTGTAGACAGAGACAGCGATAAATGGAAATTGGTCGAAGAACAAGGCCGTATAGCACTACAATGGGATGATGCACCTGAAGATCTCGTTGTAGAAATTGTCGTGGTTAGAGGGTAACTGGACGTATTATGAGATTAATAGATTGTTTTATAGAAAGCTTGGCTTACACCGTAGAAGTGATGGCCGACGTCGACAAAGGCTTTCATCGAGATATTGATGAGGTTAAAAGTCATATCACTAGCCAGCTTGATAGTTTATATGGCTTGTCTGTGCAAGGTGGTTATTCGCAACCTCAATACCAATTAGCGTTATTTTCAGCCGTTGCTTTTATTGATGAAAAATTAGTAAGTTCAACGTGGGAAGGGCGAAAATCTTGGGCAAAATCATTATTGCAAAGACATTATTTTGATACGTCAAATGCGGGTATCGAGTTCTTTGAAAAGTTAGATCGCTTAAACCCATTCAATCCAGCCGAGCGCGACATCAGAGAAGTATATTATTACTGTATGTCATTAGGCTTTGCTGGCAAATTTTATGGCGAAGGCGCTCAATCAGCGTTAGATAAAATTAAAGCTGATAACTATCATCTGCTAAGTGAAGAACAACAAGACGGTGAGGCACTGTTTCCTAGAGCATTTAGTGCACCAAAGTCTCAGGGCACGGTCAATGTAGCTAAAAACTTTAATACATTATTGTATGGCGGCCCGGTGTTATTAGTGTTGATTGTGTTTTTCTTCTTTAAAAAAGAGCTAATTGATTTAGCTAACTTTTTAGTCATCTCAGTTTAGGCTGAGTTATATTAAACAAACTATAGAAAGTAAATCTTGTGAAAAAATTTCTTAAATTTCTGCTTGTTATGTTTATTTGGGTGCTAATAGGTGCTGCCGTTATTGGTGGAACATTATTAGCAGGTTCTCCTTTAGAAACTGGTATTATTATTTTTGGTTGCCTATTCGTTGGTTGGCTTTTATTTCTGCTGATAAGAAAAGTTGTTATTTCTTATCAAGCAAAAAAGAAAGTTGAATCATTGATAAACGTTGAGGAAACTGAAACAAAAAAATGGGGATTTAATTTCTCATTTGCTGCAAACCCTTTGCAGAAGAATTTTGTTGGTATGCTCAATGTCTTGAAGAAGAGCTACCTTAAAGTTCATGGTGATCCTACATATGTTCTACCGTGGTATCTTATCATTGGTCAAAATGGCGCGGGTAAGACGAGTGTTCTAAATAACGCAAACTTACCATCGCCAACAATCGATTTCGAACAAATTGATGAAGCGCCAGAAGGCTTTCATTGGAACCTATATAACCAAGGTATTATTTTAGATACCCCAGGCAGCTTCATCGCTCAGGATGGTGAAGGAAGTCGTAACGGCGAATGGCTTCAATTATTAGGGCTATTGAAGAAGCATCGTCCTAAAGAGCCAATCAATGGCTTAATCGTTACTGTTTCTATGGACGATTTACTATCAGATAATAGCCAAAATCTGATTGATATGGGTATTAGTGCACGTAAGAATATTGAACAACTGATGCAGAATTTGCACGTTCAAGTGCCTATTTATGTGATGGTTACTAAGCTAGATCGTCTGCCTGGTATTAATGACTGGGTTAACGGTCTTGATGAAGCGTCTTTAAAAGATCCTATTGGTGAAGCTAACGTTTCAGAAACAAGTGCTAGTGACTTTATTAATAAGGCCATTGGCCATATTTCTGAGCGCATGAAACAGTTGTTATTGTCAGCAGTGAACAAACAAAATGTTAGCGCCGATTTATTAGTGTTGCCAACAAAGTTTGAATTGCTTGAAAGACAGTTAATCACTTTTACAGAAAGCTTATTCCAAGCGAATCCTTATCAAAAGACACCATTCTTTAGAGGGTTGTATTTTGTTGGTGAGTCTAACTCAACACAAATAAACAATCGCAGCTTATTCTCTCAGCGTTTATTCACTGACATCTTACCGCAAGAACGCGGCATGGTGACGTCTTTAGCACGTGCTGAAAAAGTGGCAAGAAATCAGCGCCTGGGAAAGGCTTTCGCATATAACGCATTTTTCGCCATCATAGCAACGACGTTGTATGCAGGATATAAAACAGATAAATCCTTGCTTAATGGCTTGGTGAATAACAATGCTGGTAGCTTTGAAGAAACGTTAGAGCTAAGTACTAACATTGGTACCTTGAACCAGTATAGAACGATGGTTCAAACATTGCAGCAACACTCTTGGACCCCATGGTTTGGCGTTAATGGTACACCAGAGTTTATTGCGAAATTAGAAGGTATGTTTGCTGAGCGTGTGCAGGCACGATTGGTTGAAAAAACAGATCAGGTATTTGTCAAAGAACTTGCTAACAGTTTCACTCGTGATGCAGATATTTCCGAAGAGAAAATTGTTGCATTTATCAGTACCTTGGTTCGCCGTATTAATATTATCGATGCGTATTTAGAAGGGGCAAGTGATAGCACGTTAGCAGCTATGCCAAGACCTTATAGCGAAAGTGATGCTGAGTTTTTTGGAATCGAGAATACTGAAGTCATTGAAATGCTAAATGTACTTTATTTGCAATCACTTGAGTGGAATAGCGATAAAAGCTCAATTGAACAGGAAGTTAAGTTATTAGATGAGCAACTTCGCGCTATTCTTGTGAAGAGTAAAGATTTATCAAATTGGCTGATCCCTTGGGCTAATAGAGTCGCAAAATCATCGTCTGTTAAAGTGTCGGATTATTGGCTTAATGGCTCTGGTAAACTTCAAAAGGATACCGTGGTTAGCGGTGCTTATACTATTGAAGGTAAGCAAGTCATTGATGATTTCTTAGAGCAGATTAAAGATACTGGTCGCTACAGTGAAATTTTATTGAAAATTTTGCCTGGCTTTGAAGGGCAATATAAAAAGAGTTATTTAGCAAGTTGGGAAAACTTTGCTGAAGATTTCGCAAAAGGTAGCAACAAATTACGTAGTCGTAATGAATGGTTAACGGTAATAAATAACCTATCAACGGGACGTAACCTTTATTTTAATGCCCTTGACCTTCTTGAACGCCAAATTGAACCGTACAAAGATGACAGTGAGTTGCCTTCATGGGCAAGCATGATTGGTTATTACCAAGAAATGCGCTCTTTCGCACCTGATGAAAAATCAGATAACGGTAAGAAGAATAAATTATTGGCAAAAATGGCCCTTAAATTAGCGGGTAAAGCGGGTCCTTTAGGTAAGGCCATTGCTGGTGCTGGCAAAAAAGGCATGAAGACTCAGAAGAAACTCGATAAAGCGGGTGGTAAATCTGGACCTTCTGCCGATGAACGTCAAATGCAACTTGAAGAAGCGGGTAAGCTATTAGGTGAATATCGCCAAGCATTATCTGATTTTGTTTATAGTGCTGAAATGCGATCAGTTTCTCATGCGGCAATTACTGGCTTATTCACAAACCCTGATAATCCAGCAAATGGTGAAAGTAGTCTTGCGCTAGCCTATGCGAGTATCAAAAAACTTCAAGCGATTGTTGGTAAAGAAAGTGCCGATAATAAAGCATTTTGGACACTTTACATGGGTGCCATCGACCTTATGCAACATTATATGCTGGAAGAGTCTTCATGTAAGATTCAAGACATTTGGAGCAGCGATTTCTTAACAAATCTTGAAGGTGTTCCTGAATACAAGTTGTCAAATCTTGCGTTTGGACCTGAAGGTATTTTATGGCCATTTTTAGATGAGAAAATGGGCTCATTCATTAAAGAACGCTTTGGTGCTGGTTATGTTAGTGCAAAAGTAATGGGTGAAACTTATCCCGTTAATACAGGTTTCTTAGAGTTTGCGGCGAGAGCAAAAGATGGTAAACAAGCTAAACAAGACTCTTACCCTGTGCAATTAACTACATTGCCTACCAGTGCAAATTTAGATACTAAATACCATGTTAGTGAAACTAATTTAACCATGCAGTGTGCCGAAGGCAACATTAGTTTAATTAATAAAAACTTTCCTAATAGTCAACAATTTGATTGGAATGAATCTTGTAGCAGCACAAACCTGACCATTAAAGTGGGTCGTTTCGTGTTAGAAAAGAGTTATGAAGGACCTTTAGGTTTCCCTCATTTCTTAGACGATTTTAAAACTGGTCAAAAGAGATTTTCAGCGTCAGATTTTCCAAAATTCTCTAAGCAGTTAAGAGAATCTGGTATTAGCTTTATGGATGTTAAATATCAAATTACTGGTCAAGCTGCATTATTGAAATCACTTAATAGCAAGGAACTTGAAATACCAAGAAATATTGCGGCTTGTTGGGTTGATAATAAAAGCGTAATTACGTCGGTGTCAAAATGATAACGCTCGACTCAAAAAAACAGTGGGATAAGTTAGAATTTAACTATCAATCTATTGAAGGCAATGAAAATGCTACATTGCCTTTCAAATTGTTAGTATTAGGTGATTTTTCATTAAGTGATGATAACCGCCCAATACACACTTTGAAGCCAGTTAAGATCGATTATAAAAGCTTTGACCGTGTTTTAGTCAGCCAAAAAATTGCCATTAGTATTGAGTTAACCATGGCAAGTGATGATAACCATATCGATTATATTGACCTTGATGTCAACATTAATGGTATGGCGTGTTTTGAGCCATTATCATTAATAAAGTCGATTCCTTATCTCGCTGCACATCAGAAAATAATTAGCCGAATTAACACTTTGGCTAGTGACAACTTGTTAAACGATACGACCTTTAGTGATGATGAATTAACATTGTTATCTCAATGTGGTGTAGAAGCAGCACAAATTAATGTCGCTGAATTACCTTTTGTTATTTGTGATATCAATGAGCATCTTTACGAAATTGTTGATTTAGTTTTACATCATGAGCAATTTCAAAAATTGGAATCTATTTGGCGCAATCTACAGCAACTTGTTAGCTGCGCTGATGAGGTTGACAACTGCTTAATCGAGTTTCTTGATATCAGTCAATATCAAATAATGGATGATTTTGAAGTCAATCGTGATATTAAAGACAGCCTTTTGTTTGATATTGTGTATCAACAAGAGTTTGCGCAATATGGTGGTCAACCATATACAGCGATGATTGCGGATTATGAATTTGGTTCTGGCGCGCAAGACATCACATTGTTACGCGCCATTGGCAAAGTAGCCAATGCGGCTCATGCACCCTTTATTGCTGGTGTGAGTCCGAAATTTTTTGGCGGCGATGACTTTAACTCACTGGCTAATACTGGTGATATAGAAGAATTAATTACTTCCCCCAAATACATTAAATGGCGCGGATTACAGCAAGAACATTTATCTTCGTATATTGCTCTTGCGCTGCCACGTATTCAATTACGTAATGGTTATTCTTTTGCCGCAGGTGCTATTGGCCCGTTGCCTTATGAAGAAAATACCCGTTTAACCACAGATAAAGTGTTATTAGGGAACGCTTCATTCGCATTTGGACGTTGCTTAATCAATAGCTTTGCTAGGTTCTCAGTGTGTACTGATATTTGTGGTATTGAGGGTGGAAGAGTTCTACCAGCATGTGAAAGTAACACTGCTGATAACTTTCCTAATTTCCCGATTGAGTGTGTGCTGTCTGAGCAAAAGGTATCACAACTTTCACAAATCGGTTTACTACCACTAAGTATTAATAAACGAATTAATGAACTTCTTTTCAGTGTAGCCGGTTCAATTCGTTGGGGCAGTTTAACCATCCCTGTATCCCGAACTACCAACGAGATATTAGATGCACAGGTAGAAGCTCAACTACCTTACCTGTTTGTAATATCACGTATAGCACATTACTTAAAAGTTGTTGAACGTGACAATGTCGGTTCATTAAAGAATGTGAGTGAACTACAGAGTGAATTAAATCGCTGGCTACGTCGATATGTTTCTGACGTTGAAAACCCAGCACCAAGTGTTCGTGCTCGAAAACCTCTTAAAAAAGCTGAAGTTGTGCTTATCAACAATGAAGAGGAAGGTCGTCATCATTTAAGTGTTACGGTGACACCACATATGAAATATATGGGCAATGACTTTGTTTTAGCCTTAAATATTTTGGCCGAATAATGTTAGATAAGGAGTTTATATGGCAATGCTAGGTTTTCTTACCCTGTCTGGGGCAGAACAAGGAAATATTCAAGGTGGATCGCAACACGTTGAAAATGAAAATGAAATTGAAATACTGTCAATTGAACATGAAATTAAAGTGCCAAGTGGTAGTGACTTAAAAGTTAGCGCAGGACAGCCTGTACACGGCGGCTTAAAAATTAATAAGTTAATTGATCGCTCTAGTCCTAAATTGGCGCAGGCGATGTGTACACGTGAATCTATTTCAGATGTGACATTAGCGTGGTATCACCATACTAGCACTGGAACACGAGAGTTAATTTATAAAATAATGCTTAAAAATGCACTCATCACACGCGTTAATACTTGGAGCCCTCATTTATATGAAAAGGGCGAAGAAGAGTATCGATTAATGGAAGACATAACCTTTAGCTACGAATCGATTATTTGGAGCTGGGGCACTGATGGTGATGTTGAATATGAAAGCACGGCTAAAGGGGCGCAATAGACCGTGATGGAAATGGAAAGGTTATTTGATCGCCTCAGTTATTTAGATCTATCAGATGACCAGAAACGGGGACAGGTTAAGCGCGACCGTGTACTTGAGTCTATTAGGCATCATCTCAGTGGATTATTTAATACAGTTCGCGGCACAGTATTAATTGATGCTGATTATGGTCTGCCAGATATGTCGATGGGTCCAGGCAGCAATCAAGTGCATGGAGTTGATGTTATGGCTCAAATCCTCTTAGAAACCATTAACCATTATGAAAAAAGGTTGATTAAGCCTCAGGTTAAAGTGACGCTTAATAATGCTGATAATTCGTCTATTGTGTTTGCTATTTTAGCCACGATAGAACAACCAAATGAAATACGTGAAGTGACTATGACAGGGGCTGTAATAGCCAATGGTAGCTTTGTGTTTGATCCCATTGATTAGGGCTAATTGTGTTAACTGATTATTACAAACAAGAATTACGTCTATTAAAAGACATTGC
>Ga0105355_10001150_pt1 | contig 24618 bp, 22 predicted proteins | sample GOMGulsemesocosm_2_FD_83508 | JGI IMG/M metagenome (GOLD analysis project Ga0105355, IMG submission 83508) | Methane-oxidizing microbial communities from mesocosms in the Gulf of Mexico - GOM9C Gulf of Mexico | ecosystem: Environmental > Aquatic > Marine > Cold seeps | place: Gulf of Mexico...
CAACAACAGGAAAAATTCAGCTCATTAGGCAAACAACTATTTTCTACAATACTACTTTTTGATAAAGCGCACAACCTATAAAAAATTTAGGGGGGGGGGTTAGGATAAGATGAAATAACCAAAGACAAAACAGATCAAAATGATATCACTACTGCACTTTTAAAGAGCCAATAAATACGTCTGATGACACCACTACTTTATCCCAATGAACGTCTCGGTCCATTGGAAATGTCAGGCGAATAGAACCACGTACAATTGCAATAAGATAGTTTCACAGAACTAAAACTTGTACAAAGACATTAACTTCAAGTTATTGATAAACACTGTTATTTAAAACGACCTTTACGTAAATACCAGCCAGTTTATCATCAACACTCTCAGCAGCGCTATTCATGACGGGGATAATTGAAGCTGTTCCATCGCAATTTATCCACAAAAAATCGCACCGACTGCACCACGTCGAAAGCACTAAACTATCGCAATGAAACTTAATACAACTCAACAACTCTGGGGTGGTAACCCATGCTATTTTTTTCCCGGACTGAAACCCTAAACCAGCCACCCAACAACTATTTTTCGAACTTCCATTCAATGGCCCTCAATAATGCACTTAAAACTTGAATCTGCACTGAAAATACTCTTGCACGGCCTCGCCGTGCGTATACCCTTGGCCTTACTAGCAGAAAAGTCCAACAGAACCTACCCCAATATCGATTTTAAAGTCAGGGCCCACTGGCACAGGCTGTGCAGCGCGCAGTCTTTATGCACCACGGCGGTTAGCTACAGAGTGATAAATTGCACTGTGTTGTCAGTATACTGGCTACGGCCTTCTTGCCCTGAATCACTTGATAGCCGATAACTATATAGCTTATACGCTAATGTTCGATCGCGGTGCGGCGGGCAGCTCAAGGGGGTTACCCTGCACCACTTGATCTTGAAAATTCTTTGCTAGACACAGGCTTCACGTTAAACTATGGCAATACACAGCACACGCTCATTGACTGTAATAATAACCGTTTGTAACACTGAAGGAGTAGCCGGCAATGGCGGACTCATCGACCCCAGACAAACCACGGCCAAGCACCGCAGCAACACTCAAATTGCAACAGCCCGAAATTGAGAGCCAGGTGATGCTACTGTGTCGCCTAGGCTACGCCCTGCACGATAGCGGTGACTTCAAAAACGCGCTACGTAAGTTCTATTCAGCCTGGGCGCTGCTGCCAAAACCACAAAGCCAGTGGCGAGAAGCTACCTGGGTGCTAACCGCTCTTGGCGACGCCTACTACAGCAAAGGCGATTATGACAATGGCCAGCGGGCGCTGAACTCCGCCCTATACTGCCCTGAGGGCATGGGCAATCCAGTTATTCATATCCGCTTGGGGCAATGCCTCTTTGAGTTGGGTGACAATAAAGCGGCTAGGGCGCAATTTAGTCAGGCCTGTGAGAACGGCGGCGACCAATTAGTAAGCGCGCAAGAATCGCGCTATCTAACACTGCTTTAGGCCCTGCAGAGAAAAAACCTGTTAAACTGACGCAAGCCCGGCCAACCTCTATTGAGGTGGGCACAAAGCACTGTAGCAGCATCGATTGCAGCTATCGGAGCCAATAATTACGATTATGCCACAATAAAACCAGACGTATTGACCACCACCGGAGCTAGAGATGTTTATTGAAGTTAGGAAAAACCCCATGGTCTATGTGCAACACAAGGCTATGGATGCCCAATACTTGGCCCCGGTTACCAGTAACTTCCGTATCAATCTAAACTTGATCGCAGAGGTTTCGATGTACAGTATCAAGGAAGTGAAGAGTAAAAAAACGCTGGACGGACTCAAGTTTGAACTGCCGATCAACTCTCATATCATCCATCTCGAGATGAGCTATACCCACTCCACCCAAAAGGCGGCAAAAGGCACTAACAATGAGCACTCTGTTAATGAGCGGTATTTCTACAAATTGGTCTATTTACCCGAAGCCGATGACGAGTACCTACGCATGAGAAATATTCTGGATAGACAGACGCTATCCTAAATACTATTGTATCGACGCTGTGTTAGGCCTTTTGGCGGTGCCAATGGGGTTCTACTTCAGAAATACGCACGGGAAAGACTGCCGTTTTGCGGTCACCGAAGTACTCTGTTAACGTGTCGGTGACGATGGGAAAGGCTAGCTCTGTCCAAGGTATATCCGCCTCCTTAAACAGCTTCACCTCTAAGCTCTCAGGGCCCGCAGCGTAATTACCGGCTCTGAGCAACCCTAGGTATAGAATATAAACCTGGTTGATATAGGGTAATTCAAATACTCGGTACAGCTGCGGTGAGTCGACTTCAGCCCTGGCCTCCTCCCAGGTTTCTCGCAGGGCACCACTCAGCGACGTTTCTCCGTTTTCCATAAAGCCTGCAGGCAGGGTCCAGAATCCTTTTCTGGGCTCTATCGCGCGCCGACACAGTAATACCTGATCCTCTTCTGCCACCACCACACCTACCACCATACGGGGGTTTTGATAGTGTATTGTGTCGCAACTAGTGCAGATATAACGTGGGCGATCATCCCCCTCGGGGATTTTTTTACTGACAGGCTCGGCGCAGTTACTGCAAAATTTCATGGTATTACCTAGCGCGATAGCGAGAGATTAATAGAATAAGTGCCATAGCTTGAATCCCTGTTAATAAGACTGAGTAAAACAGCATTCAAAACCGTGTTCGTAACCCGCTACCGCAATTCCCGATATTGACCGGAATTGAAGACAAGCGGTTTTTTATTGGCGTTGCTCTCTGTCGCAACGACCTGTCCCACTAAAATAAGATGATCTCCACCGGGATATTGCGCCCAACGCTGGCATTCGAAACTCGCCAGCGCGCCCCGAATAACCGGGCTTCCAGAACTACCGATACGACAGTGATGTGGGTCTAGCTGGTGACTTTCCTTGGTGGCGTAGCGAGAGGACAGCGCCTGCTGATCTGAGGCCAGTACATTGATAACAAAGGCCTCAGCAGGCTTGAAAATTGTAAGGCAATCCGAGTCATTTTGCAGGCTCCAAAGCACCAGTGGCGGGTCTAGCGACACCGACGCGAAGGAGTTAATGGTCATACCATAAGCAACACGCTCATCGGAATATGCCGTCACCACGCAAATTCCGGTGGTGAATTTACCCAGTGCGTTTCTCAATTCACTGCTGTCAAAAATCATTATTTACCCTAACATCTTTGTTATTTTTCAAATTCGTCTGCTGTCGCATTGTACACCTAGCCGTATAAAATATTAAGCGATCGCGGTCCGCGCACGCTGCGCTGAATTCACCAGCGATCGGCGCTGCCCTGATCCGAACTACGTGCGTCGACCCAGCGTTCCCCCTCTGGGGTTAGCTCTTTTTTCCAAAAAGGTGCCCGCGTTTTAAGATAATCCATAATAAATTCACAGGCCTGAAAAGCCTCGCCCCGGTGCATACTACTCACCGCGACCAGAACAATTTGATCACCGGGTAGCAGCTGCCCTACCCGGTGAATAACTGTCGCACCGAGCAATTGCCAGCGTGCCTGCGCTTCGCCGACAATCGCCTCGATAGATTTTTCGGTCATTCCAGGGTAGTGCTCCAACTCCAACGTCGCTACCGCGTCGCCGTCGTTAGTATTACGAGCGACACCAATAAAGCTGGCAATGGCACCAATAGCCGCATTGTGCCCGCGCAACTGCGCCAACTCTTCGCCGACATCGAAGTCGTCGCTCTGCACCCGAACGGTATTACTAAGTGTCATCATCAGCCCCCTGTTACTGGAGGGAAAAATGCCACTTCGTCACCACTTACAATATGTTTGTGTTTATCGCAGACCTGCTGATTCACCGCCACCACCACATTGTCGGCTTGTAGTGCATCGGCCCAAAGCGCGCCCTCACGGGCGACCAGTGACAGTATAAGCCGCTCGACGCTGTCGACACTATCATCCCAGGCCACTTGCAGCGAGCCTGTGCCAATTTGCTCACGGATGCGGGCGAAAAATAGAACCTCAATCACTTTTAAGCGTCCCTCTAATATAGTGTATTCGAACGTGGCACTTAAACTGCGTGCCAATCCCCGGACTTTCCGCCGTGTTTTTGCAGTAAACGGGTACCTGTAATCACCATACCTTTATCGACTGCTTTGCACATATCGTAAATCGTTAAGGCGGCAACCGAGGCGGCGGTAAGGGCCTCCATCTCCACGCCGGTCTGTCCTGCCAATTTACACACCGCTCGTATCACCACGCGGCTGCTATCGACATCGACCTGTAGATCTACCGTTACCGACGACAACATCAGTGGGTGGCACAGAGGAATCAAATCCGAACATTTTTTTGCAGCCTGAATACCGGCTATCCGCGCCACCGAGAATACGTCGCCTTTTTTGTGGCCACCATCGATGATTAGCTGCAGGGTTTCCGGCAGCATCTGCACCGAGGACTCCGCCTCGGCCCGGCGCTGTGTTACCACTTTGTCGGTAACATCCACCATCTGTGCCTGTCCGGATTCGTTTAAATGGGTAAATTGACTCATTACATACTCTCATTACACGGCTGACCGCCCGGGGACGGAACTATTGGTGCGCAGTGATCACCGGAGTCGAACTGTTGACGTCGGCATTTTGACCGCGGTGGCGCAGTAAATGGTCCATCAATACAATGGCCAACATTGCCTCCGCTATCGGCGTGGCGCGAATACCCACACAGGGATCGTGGCGGCCAGTGGTAACCACCTCTACCGCATTGCCGTCGACATCGATAGTTTTTCCCGGCACCAGTACGCTGGAAGTTGGTTTCAGCGCAATATGCACCACAATATCCTGGCCACTGGAAATGCCACCCAGTATGCCGCCGGCGTTGTTGGAGGTAAAACCCTGCGGCGTCAGCTCATCTCGATGCTCGCTACCGCGTTGGGCGATGGCGTCAAAGCCGGCGCCAATCTCAACGCCTTTTACCGCATTTATACCCATCATCGCATGAGCTATATCAGCGTCTAGCCGATCAAACACCGGCTCGCCTAGACCCGGCATCACCGCGCTGGCAACCACGCTGATTTTCGCCCCGATAGAGTCACCGCTCTTTCGCAGCTTGTTCATAAAGTCTTCCATCTCTGGGACTTTATTCACATCGGGACAGAAAAACGGATTCTCCGCAACCTGATCCCAAGCAAAAGCCTCAGCTTTTATCGGCCCCAATTGCGACAGATAGCCCCGCACCTGAATACCGTGGCGCTGCAGCAAATACTTTTTTGCCACTGCGCCGGCAGCGACTCGCATGGCAGTCTCTCGGGCCGAGGAGCGGCCGCCGCCACGGTAATCCCGAACGCCATACTTTTGGTTATAGCTGTAATCGGCGTGCATTGGACGAAAGCGATCCTTGATTTTGGAATAATCTTTGGAGCGCTGATCGGTGTTCTCGATTAACATGCCGATAGAGGTGCCGGTAGTTTGACCTTCGAACACACCAGAGAGTATTTTGACTTTATCCTCTTCTCGGCGCTGGGTTGTAAAGCGCGATGTGCCTGGCTTGCGGCGATCCAAATCAACTTGAATATCCTCTTCGCAGAGCTCCAAGCCTGGCGGGCAACCGTCAATAATGCACCCTAGAGCAGGACCATGGCTCTCGCCAAAACTACTCACTGTAAATAACTTTCCTAGCGTATTTCCCGACATATTCGCTCTTTTTATATCTAGTGGTTTAGCCCAGGGCCAACGGTGACATTATACGGCAATAAGCCGGTTATCGTAAGCTGCTAGTGCTCAGACAAAGGCCTGCCGATAGCGATTGAGTTCGGCTCGGGTCATAACAAATACGCCGTGACCGCCGCGCTCAAACTCCACCCAGGTAAAAGGTACTTCGGCAAAAGCCTGCTCTAAGGCGACAAAGCTGTTACCCACTTCAACCACCAGCAGCCCGTCGTCACTTAAATAATCAGTGGCCTGGCGCAGTATGCGCCGGGTTATATCCAAACCATCATCACCGGAACCCAGCGCTAGCGCCGGCTCGTGTTGAAATTCTGCTGGCATCGAGCCTAGGTCGGCGCTGTCGACATAGGGCGGGTTACAGACAATAAGCTGGTAGCGCCTACCTTTTAGCTCTGTGAATAAGTCCGACTGTTGTGCCTCTACCCGTGCTGAAAGTGCAAAGCGTTCAATATTTTGCTGTGCCACCTCCAGCGCCGCACTCGATATATCCGCCAGGGTGACCCGGGCCTCGGTAAAATAATGTGCGCAGGCGATGCCGATACAACCGCCGCCGGTACACAGATCAAGTATATCGCCGACCTCTTCGGACCGTAACCAAGGCTCAAAACCCGCCTCAATAAGCTCGGCAATAGGTGAGCGCGGAATCAGCACCCTCCGATCGACGGCAAAGGATAAGCCCGCAAACCAGGCCTCCCCGGTTAGATAAGGGACTGGAATGCGCTGTTGCACGCGCTGTTCTATCAAATCCAAAACCTTCATCCTCTCTTGTATGGTCAACCGTGCATCTAACAGTGGGTCTTCATCGCCCCGGGGAATACCGGCGGCATGCAAGACCAATTGCGCAGCATCATCCAAAGCATTGTCGGTACCGTGACCAAAAAACAATTCGCCCCGTACAAACTGCGAGGTACCCCAGCGGATAAAATCCCGCACAGTATGTAACTGTTCGGCAATATCACTATTTACTTCCATCGAATAACCTCTTAACTACTGCGTATTTATCACGCGTAAACCGGGACAGCAGTGTATAGGATAGCCACCGCTGGCACACTTCAATTTTGTTTTACCAAGCTGTTCTGCTACTATGCTTTCCTCTTTTTTTGACCGCGGAACAAGCATGTCACAGCACAACAAGGAAAATGGCGAGATAACAGTTGCAGCCATGGCCACAGCCTATAGCACGATAATTGAAGGCGTCGGTGAAAATGTAGATCGCAACGGTTTGCTCGACACGCCCATGCGTGCGGCCAAAGCAATGAAGTTTCTCACCAAGGGTTATGGCCAAAGCCTTGAAGAGGTAGTCAATGGCGCCCTGTTTGAGTCAAACGCCAACGATATGGTGGTAGTCACCGACATCGAGCTGTACTCCATGTGTGAGCACCATATGCTGCCCTTTATCGGCAAGTGCCACGTCGGCTATATCCCGCAGAAAAATGTACTGGGCTTGTCTAAGGTCGCAAGAATAGTCGATATGTATGCCCGCCGACTGCAAATCCAGGAAAATCTGACCACCCAGATAGCGCACTCTATTATGGAAGTGACAGAGGCCGCTGGGGTGGGCGTGATCATCGAGGCAAAACACATGTGCATGATGATGCGCGGGGTCGAAAAACAAAATTCGCTTATGCACACCTCAGCACTGCTGGGCAGCTTTCGTGACAACAACGAAACCCGCAGTGAGTTTCTTTCGCTGGTCAATGGCCGCAAACGCTAAGCCGAACTATCGATCGGCTGATAGCAAGCGCATTGCACGGCATATTCATTACTCGTAATCCTACTTAGTTCTTTTACTATTCCTCGCTCGTCTCAGCGCTACCCGCTACGCATATATTCCGGGGCGTGGCGCAACCAAGATAGCGTACAGCAACCCGGCAATAGTGCCTCTGCCTCTAATAGCGCCATACTAGCGGGGGCCATCGGTGGACCAGAATACTCCTGAGCGTTTACCAATAGGCCAATTAGCGCACTTACCAGTGGCTGGTGAGAGATCATCATCAGCGTTTCGACCGACTGCCGGCCAATGATTTCGGCAACCTCGCAGGGAGAATTATCCGGGGTGATAAACTCACAGGTCTCCAGCAGGCTATTATCGAAATTCGCGGAAGCCAGTGTTATCGCCGCGGTCTGTTCGGTGCGAAGGTAGGGACTGCACCAGATACGCTGCGGGGCAAGCTGCTGCTGTTGCAGGCATTGACCTGCCAACGCAGCCTGCTGCCGCCCCTTGTCGGTTAGCTCCCGGGCAGCATCGCTGGTAGCGAATGAATGCGCCTCCCCGTGACGCATAACCAGTAATCTCAAGCGGCCTCCAGTTCATTATCTCTAGTTATTTAACGGCAAATTCAACATCCACATTTTGCTCGGCAAACATCAGTGAGCCAACCACATCCCCTACACTTTTCTTGTTATAGATAATATCGTATAGCCCTGCTACCAGAGGCATATAGACTTCGAGCTCATCAGCCTGGGCTTTCAGTAGCTTTAAAGTATTGACCCCCTCGGCAACCTGACCCAGATCTGCCACGATCTGCTCCAAATCTCTCCCCTCACCCAGCTGATAGCCAACCCGGTAGTTACGGCTCAATGGCGACATACAAGTGGCAATAAGGTCACCTACTCCTGACAAACCGAGAAAGGTCATCGGATCGGCACCGCGGCGCACTGCAAAACGGCTCATCTCGGCGAGACTGCGGGTCATCAACATACTGATGGCGTTTTGGCCTATGCCCAGTGCTGCCGCTAGACCTGACATGATGGCGTAGACATTTTTCAGCGCACCGCCGAGCTCCACACCGAGCACATCGGAGCTGCCGTACACCCGAAAGGTACCGCTATGCAGCATAGCCTGAATAAGGCCTTTTAATGCCTCGTCTTCGCTGGCAATCACCGTACCGGTTATTTGTTGGGCAACGATCTCCTTGGCAAAGTTGGGGCCGCTCAGCACGCCGATACGGGCTCCAGGTATTTCCTCGGCCAACACCTGACTCATCAAGATGAAGTTGTTCGGCTCGATACCCTTAGTGGTACTGACAACAATCGCGTTTGGGGCTAGGTGCCGGGCCAAAACCTGAGCAACTTGCCGGCAGGAACCACTGGGAACCGCGACAAAAATAACATCACAGCCCGCTACAGTTGTGGCCAAATTGGTGCTGGCGGTTAGCTTGGGATTAAGTGGAAAGTCGGGAAGATAGGCAATATTGCGGTGTAGCCGATTTATTTCTTCGGCCCTTTGTTCATTGCGCAGCCACAAACTAACACAATGGCCATTGTCGGCCATAATATTGGCGATGGCGGTGCCAAAACTGCCACCTCCCAGTACTGCTACCTTGTACTGCTGTTCCATGCTGCTCCAAACGCTATCAAGCCAAATGTCCGAGACCGGACGAGAGTCCAAAGCCGGCTGTCGCCGACTCTGGCACAGCTTCAGCGGTCTTAACTGCTCAATTCTAGCAGCAGTTTATTAAGACGGTGAACGTAACTAGCGGGATCTTCTAGCTGCCCACCCTCTGCTAGAGTGGACTGATCAAACAGTATTTCAACCAGATCCTTAAACCGGTCTTCATCACTCTCTTGGTCAAGTTTTTCGACCAGCGAATGCTGAGGGTTCAGCTCAAAGATTGGCTTTGACTCGGGCATCGGCTGCCCCGCCTGCTCCATGATACGGCGCATCTGTGCACCCATGTCGTCATTGCCCACCACCAAGCAGGCTGGTGAATCAGTTAGGCGATTGGTCACCCGCACCTCGGCGACTTTGTCTGTAAGAATAGCTTTTACGCGTTCGACCAGATCCTTATTCTCGCTCTCCAACTGTTCTTTTTCTTTCTTGTCGGTCTCGTCTTCCAGCTCGCCAAGATCCAGCTCGCCCTTGCCGACATCCTGGAAAGATTTACCATCGAAGTCCATCATATGGCCCATCAACCACTCGTCGACTCGGTCAAACAGTACCAGCACTTCGATGCCTTTCTTGCGAAATACTTCTAGATGGGGACTATTGCTACCGGTGGTAAAGTTTTCTGCTGCTACATAGTAGATTTTGTCCTGGCCCTCTTTCATCCGCGACAGGTAATCGTCCAGCGACTGATCCTGGTTGCCACTATCACTGTTGGTGGTGGCGAAGCGGAATAATTTAGCGATTTTTTCTTTGTTGGCGAAGTCCTCGGCAGGGCCCTCTTTCAGCACCTGACCAAATTCAGTCCAAAAAGACTGATACTGTTCGGCATTATTCTTCGCCATCTTGCTCAACATATCGAGTACGCGCTTGGTCAGTGCACTCTTCATCGAATCGACCGCGGGGTCCTGCTGCAGAATTTCCCGAGACACATTCAAGGACAGGTCATTGGAGTCCACCACACCCTTGATAAAACGCAAGTACATCGGCAAAAACTGTTCCGCATCGTCCATAATAAAAGTGCGCTGTACGTACAGCTTTAGGCCACGGCTAACATCGCGATTCCACATATCAAAGGGTGCCTTGGCGGGCACATACAATAAGCTAGTATACTCGAGCTTACCTTCAACTTTGTTATGGCTCAGGGTTAACGGATCCTGAAAGTCATGGGAGACATGCTTGTAAAACTCGTTGTACTCATCGGCAGAAACCTCGGACCGTGAGCGTGTCCATAGGGCTGTGGCATCGTTGACCGTTTCAAACTCTGGCTCTTTGGGCTCAGCCGCAACCTCTTCTCCCTCCTCCGCGGGGGCCGTGTCTTGCTTTTCCATCATTACCGGTAACGAGATATGGTCAGAGTACTTTTTAACAATAGAGCGAATGCGCCAGTTGTCGGCAAATTCCAGCTCTTCATCGCGCAGATGAAGGATAATGGTCGTACCACGGCTGGTTTTTTCGACAGTTTCAACACTAAAGTCCGCAGCGCCCTCCGACTCCCAATGCACTCCTGCACTGTGATCGGCACCGGCCCGGCGAGTAATAACCTCGACCCGATCAGCAACTATAAAGGCCGAATAAAAGCCCACACCAAACTGGCCAATCAATTGTGAGTCTTTTTGCTGGTCGCCGCTCAAGTTACTCAAGAATTCAGCAGTACCGGACTTAGCGATGGTACCGAGGTGGTCGATCACATTTTCTTTACTCATGCCGATACCGTTATCAGCGATGGTAATGGTCTTGGCGTCTTTATCGAAGCTGATAACAATATTAAGCTCCGGATCGTCCTCATACAACGAGCTGTCGGACAGGGCCTCGAAACGCAACTTGTCCGCCGCATCGGAGGCGTTGGAAATCAATTCTCGTATAAAAATTTCTTTGTTGCTGTACAGGGAGTGGATCATCAATTGCAGCAATTGCTTAGCTTCGGTCTGGAAGCCCATTGTCTCTTTATCGGTCGCAGTGGTCATGCTGTCTTACTCTCCTAGTCTATGGGTACAGTTATCTGGGTGTAGTTATCTGGGTACAGTTATCTGGGTGTAGTTATCTGGGTACAGTCAGCTATAGGCTGATTAGTCTACACAACGGGGTGATAGTGCCTTGTTGTTACAGCACTTAATGGGGGCTAAAGCAGAAATTTCAAGCACTTGCAGCAGCTTTGCACACAGAAAACAAAAAAAGGGCACCGAAGTGCCCTTTTTAAATGCCCGCGCCGATTTGGTTCCGGTGCAGTTTACTCAATACCGCTTTTACCAGCCAGTTAGTTCAGCCAGCGCGTCACCAATCTCGGCTAAGCTACGCACGGTTTTTACACCAGCGTCCTGTAACGCCGCAAATTTTTCATCAGCAGTGCCCTTGCCACCGGAGATAATAGCACCGGCGTGCCCCATGCGCTTACCGGCAGGTGCAGTAACACCAGCAATATAAGAGACAACAGGCTTGCTGACATTGGCCTTGATATAAGCCGCCGCCTCTTCTTCTGCAGTGCCGCCAATCTCGCCAATCATAACAATGGCTTCAGTGGCTGGATCGGACTCAAACATTTCCAGTATGTCGATAAAGTTGGAGCCAGGAATTGGATCGCCGCCGATACCAACACAAGTAGACTGGCCAAAACCGGCGTCAGTCGTCTGCTTTACCGCTTCGTAGGTCAGGGTGCCCGAACGTGAAACAATACCAACCTTTCCGGGCAGGTGAATATGACCAGGCATAATACCGATCTTGCATTCGCCAGGGGTAATGACACCGGGACAATTGGGCCCGATCAAACGTACACCCAGGTCGTCGCAACGAACTTTACACTCCAGCATATCGAGGGTGGCAATGCCTTCGGTGATACAGACGATTAACTTTATCCCGCAATTTGCAGCCTCTAATATAGAGTCTTTACAAAAGGGGGCAGGCACATAAATAACTGAAGCCTCGGCACCGGTAGCGGCAATGGCCTCTGACACAGTATTAAACACTGGCAGACCCAGATGTTCAGTGCCGCCCTTGCCCGGGGTAACACCACCGACCATCTTGGTACCGTAGGCAATGGCCTGTTCAGAGTGAAAGGTTCCCTGAGCACCGGTAAATCCCTGACAGATAACCTTGGTGTTTTTGTCGATTAATATGCTCATTATTTGCCCTCCGCTGCTTTAACTACTGCATCGGCAGCTTCTTTCAAGCTATTGGCAGCGATAATATTCAACCCGCTTTCCGCCAGGATCTTCGATCCCAGCTCGGCGTTATTGCCCTCCAAACGCACCACTACTGGCACTTCGACACCAACCTCTTCGACCGCACCGATAATACCCTCTGCGATTAAGTCACAGCGCACAATACCGCCGAATATATTGACCAGTACGGCTTGCACGGTATCGTCGGACAGGATGATTTTGAAGGCCTCAGACACCCGTTCCTTGGTAGCACCGCCACCTACGTCAAGGAAGTTGGCAGGGGAGCCTCCATGTAACTTAACAATATCCATAGTACCCATGGCCAAACCAGCGCCGTTGACCATACAACCGATATTTCCGTCCAGGGCAACATAGTTAAGCTCCCACTGAGCCGCTTGGGCTTCCCGTGCATCTTCTTGGGAGGGATCGTGCATTTCTCGCAAGCCAGGCTGGCGGTACATGGCATTACTGTCGATGCCCAATTTGGCATCAAGGCAGTGCAGATCACCTTCATCGGTAATAACCAGCGGGTTAATTTCCAGTAGCGCCAAGTCTTTTTCGACAAACAATTTGGCCAGCCCGAGAAAAATATTGACGAACTGCTTAACCTGGCGACTATCCAAACCCAACTGGAAAGCCAGCTCTCGACCCTGGTAGGGTTGCGCGCCGGCCAGTGGGTCGATGACAGCCCGTAGAATTTTATCTGGGGTCTCTTCAGCGACTTTTTCTATCTCAACGCCACCTTCAGTCGACGCCATAAACACAACTCTACGGGTAGAGCGATCGACCACCGCACCCAGATAAAGTTCCTGGGCAATCTCGGTGCAGCTCTCAACCAAAATTTTGGAGACCGGCTGACCCTTCTCGTCGGTTTGATAAGTGACCAAGTTCTTACCCAGCCACTGCTCGGCAAATGCACGAATTTCTTCTTTGCTGGTTACCAGCTTAACGCCACCGGCTTTACCCCTGCCACCAGCGTGTACTTGGGCTTTAACAACCCACTTATCGCCGCCTATTTTGTCCGCAGCCGCAGCTGCTTCCTCAGGTGTGTCGCAGGCAAAGCCTTCCGACACAGGCAGTCCATATTCGGCAAAGAGCTGCTTGCCTTGATACTCGTGAAGGTTCATCTTAAGTTACCATTTATATCCGTGGATAATGCAGTAGGCGGCTAATGAAAACCGCCCCCTGCCCCCTGTAATTTTTCTAATGGGCAGCGGTCTAGTTACCTGCTGACTCGTCTAGAATCGCCATTTGGCGGATCTACAATGGCCAACTGATATTTCTCGCAGCCGGACAAAGATTTGCGTGAGGCATTCTCCCGAATTTCAGAGCATACCGCAAACTAATTTGTCTAATTGGACAGATTCTGCGCTTTTATTTACGCTTTTTCCGGTTTGCTATGTGTATCGCCTGACCCTCAACCGCCAGCGCTGCTTCGTGCACCGCTTCGGACAGGGTCGGATGACCAAAAACGGTCAGTCCAATATCCTCAGAACTGGCCCCAAACTCCATCGCGATCACCACTTGCTGGACCAAGTCTGCGGCACTGGGACCAATGATATGACAACCCAATATACGATCGCTGTCGGCGTGCGCAATCATCTTTACCAGCCCGTCGGTATCGTTGGCCGCCATGGCGCGGCCACTGGCGGCAAAGGGAAACACACCAATCTTGTAGGGCACCCCATCGGCCTTCAGCTGCTCCTCAGTCTGACCTACCTGGGCAATTTCCGGGTGGGTATAGATGACGCTGGGAATAAAGTCGTAGTTCATCGCCGCGTTTTTACCGGCAATGCGCTCGGCAACCATCACGCCCTCCTCCGACCCCTTATGGGCCAACATCGGTCCGCGTACAATGTCGCCGATAGCATAAATACCCGGCGCCCCGGTCTCACAGTAATCGTTGACATAGACAAAGCCGCGCTCGTCGATAGTGACTCCACTGTCGGCGCTAAATAGCTGCTCACTTTGCGGCCGGCGTCCAACAGCAACGATAAGCTTGTCAAATACCAGCTGCTGCTCGCCGTCCTTATCGCTATACGTTACCGTTACTTTGTTACGCTTGACCTCTGAGGCAGTGACTCGGGCGCCCATGCGAATATCTAACCCCTGCTTTTTAGTCAGTATTTTCCTCGCCTCCTTTGAAATTTGCTTATCAACAGCGGGGAGAAATTCGTCCAAGGCTTCTAAAACTACAACCTTTGCCCCCAGCCGGGACCAGACGCTACTCAACTCCAACCCGATAACGCCGGCGCCGATAACACCGAGCGTTTTAGGTACTTTCAAGAAGTCCAGGGCGCCGGTAGAGTCAACGATCACCTTGTTATCTATAGGTGTTGGTGGTATCTCGACCGGCACCGAGCCCGCGGCAATAATGACACTATCCGCCTCCAATATTTGTGTCGAACCGTCGGCCAAGGTGAGCTCTACCTGCTTGGACGCCAACACTTTACCAGCACCTTCGATCGCGGTGACACCGTTGGCTTTGAATAGCTGGCCGATACCCCCTGTTAGCTGGCTGACAATTTTGTCCTTTCTTGCAATCATAGTAGCTACGTCTATAGACAAGTCTTTGGCGGCGATGCCATGAGCATCAAAATCCTGCTGAGCCTCGACAAACTTGTGAGAGCTGTCTAACAAGGCCTTTGAAGGTATACAGCCAACGTTGAGACAAGTTCCCCCAAAGCCGGGCTTCCCCTCCTTGCTGGTACCCTTTTCCAAACAGGCAACATTCAAGCCCAACTGTGCCGCCCGTATAGCCGCAACATAACCCGCGGGGCCGGATCCGATTACAATCACATCAAATTTTGACATTTTACTACCCTGATTTTTTCAATCGAGTTAACGTCTAGCCAGCTAACCTCAATCTAGTTTAAATAGTTTAGACGATTTTGAATAAGCGCTCATGACCGCGCCGCAAACTGGTCGCGGCTTTAGACCACAGCCAGACTCAAACCTCCAACAGTATTCTTGCGGGATCTTCCAACAGGTCTTTCACTGTCACTAAAAATTGAACCGCTTCTTTACCGTCGATCAACCGGTGATCGTAGGACAACGCCAAATACATCATCGGCAGGATAACCACCTGCCCATTAACCGCCATCGGGCGTTCTTGAATCTTATGCATGCCCAATATGGCGGCCTGAGGGGGATTTAATATCGGCGTTGACAACAGCGAACCAAAGACGCCGCCATTGGTGATAGTAAAGGTTCCACCTTGCATTTCGTCAATGGTGAGCTTGCCATCTCGGGCGCGTTTACCATAGTCACGAATAGTGTCTTCTACCGTCGCCAAACTCATATTATCGGCGTCGCGCAACATTGGCACTACCAATCCTTTATCCGAGGATACTGCCACTCCGATATCTTCATAGCCATGGTAGACGATATCATCGCCGTCGATTGACGCGTTGACCGCCGGAAAACGTTTTAGCGCCTCGCACACAGCCTTAACGACAAAGCCCATAAAACCTAGACGGATACCGTCGTGGGTCTTCTCAAATAAATCTTTGTACTGCTTGCGCAGCGTCATCACTGGTTCCATATTGACTTCATTGAACGTAGTCAGCATGGCTGTTTCTTGAGTTGCCCCCAGCAGACGCTCGGCGATACGCTTGCGCATACGCGTCATCGGCACTCGCTTTTCAATGCGTTCACCGGCGGGTAATGCTGCCACAGCAACGGCGGCAGGGGCCGCAGCGGCTACCACAGGGGCCGAGGCAACGGTGGGTTTGGCCATATGGCTGACTACATCCTCCTTGGTAACAAGGCCACCCTTGCCACTCGCGGCGATAGCACCGCCATCGAGGTTGTTGTCACTTATCATTTTGCGCGCCGCAGGGCTTAGCTTTAATTCAGCTGCAACCGCCCCGGTTTCAACCGGCGCTGCGGCGCTTGCAGGTGCCTCACTACCGGCGGCGCCGGCAGTAAACACCGCGATGAGCTCGTCACTGAGCACGGTGTCACCAGCGACCTTCACAATAGACGTTATCACGCCGTCTGCAGGGGCAACAACTTCTAATACGACTTTGTCGGTTTCAATATCGACGATAAGCTCATCTCGCAAGACGGTTTCACCGACCTCTTTATACCAACTTGCAATAGTGCCATCGGCAACAGACTCGGGGAAGGTCGGTGCTTTAATTTCAATGGTCATGTATTTTCCTTTCTCTATGTGTCTTCGACAGTATTTCTATGCCACTTCTTTCAATGATGAACTAACGTGTGAATATGACTTAACTACTACTGATCTATCTTTAATGCGGTCGCGATAAATTGCGCCTGCTGTTCCAGGTGTAACGCCATGTAGCCCGCTGCCGGTGACGCAGAGGCATCGCGACCAACATACTGCAAATAAAGATGGGCGTTGTGATGACTGACGACCCTGCGCATATGATGCTGACTAGCGTACCAAGCGCCCTGATTCATCGGCTCCTCCTGACACCAAAATACCTCTTCAACTTTGCTGTAGGGGGCAAGTACCTCTTTCAATTCTTTTTCTGGAAACGGGTATAACTGCTCTAGACGAACAATCGCCACATCTTCAATATTGTGATCGCGGCGGGTTTGGCGCAAATCGTAGTAAATTTTGCCACTGCATAGGATTACCCGTTTTACTTTTTTCACTTTTAGATCATCGGTCTCCGCTATCACCGTCTGGAACTGACCTTCGGCTAACTCTTCCAACGTTGATACCGCCTCTTTATGACGCAGCAAACTTTTGGGCGACATTACAATCAGCGGTTTGCGCAACGGCCTGATTGACTGCCTACGCAGCATATGGAACACCTGAGCCGGCGTAGTCGGCACACAGACTTGGATATTGTGTTCCGCGCACAACTGCAGGTAGCGCTCCAGTCGCGCCGAGGAGTGCTCCGGGCCTTGACCTTCATAGCCATGTGGCAGCAACATAGTCAGCCCGCACAGGCGTTGCCACTTATGCTCGCCACTAGTGATAAATTGATCGATAACCACTTGCGCACCATTGGCAAAATCACCGAACTGCGCCTCCCAAATAACCATCACATTGGGCATAGTGGTGGCGTAGCCGTATTCAAAGGCCAGTACGGCCTCTTCAGAGAGTAGCGAGTCGTGGATAGTAAAACGCGGCTGGTCCTCTGCCATCTGCTGCAGCGGCACGTGTACGCTTGCATCACTTTGATTGTGCAAGACTGCGTGACGATGAGAGAAAGTACCCCGCCCTACGTCCTGCCCGGTCAGGCGGATCGCGTGACCGGCATCGATCAGTGACCCATAAGCCAGCACCTCGGCAAAACCCCAGTTAATGGGCATAGCTCCGGCGGCCATCTTGTGCCGATCTTCATATATCTTGGATACTTGACGCTGAATCGGGAAGCCTTCGGGAACGCTGTTAATCCTAGCAGCAGTCTCTTGTAATGCCTTTAACTCGATACTGGTATCGCAGGGACAGTCCCACTCGTGCCCCAGATAGGGACTCCAGTCGATAAACATTTTCGCGTCCGGTTCATGCACCAAGCTTTTGACTACATGCTCACCGCTCTCCAACATCTTGCGGTAATTATTGATCCCTTCCTCGTCCTCACTTTTAGACAGTATGTTTTCCGCGATCAATTTGTCCGCATAAAGATCCCGAGTAGTGCGCTGTACTTTGATCTTCTCGTACATTAAAGGCTGGGTGCCCGAGGGCTCATCGGCTTCATTGTGACCACGACGGCGATAGCAAACCATATCGATGACAATGTCTTTCTTAAATTGCTGACGATAATCAACAGCCATTTGGCTGACAAATAGCACCGCTTCGGGGTCGTCCGCATTGACGTGAAAGATAGGCGCCTGCACCATTTTTGCCACATCGGTACAGTATTCGGTGGAGCGTGCATCCTCACGCTTATTGGTGGTAAATCCCACCTGATTGTTAATCACTATATGTATAGTACCACCGGTTTTATACGCCCGGGTTTGAGACATTTGAAACGTCTCCATCACTACTCCCTGACCGGCAAAGGCAGCGTCGCCGTGCAGAATAACCGGCACCACTGTTTCGCCGCTGCTATCGCCGCGACGGTCCTGGCGGGCTCGTACAGAACCCTCTACCACTGGAGCGCCGATTTCTAGATGGGAGGGATTAAAAGCCAGAGCCAAGTGTACTTCACCACCGGGGGTCGATACGTTGGAGGAAAAACCTTGATGGTACTTAACGTCAGCACTGCCGATGTAGTCGGCTTTACCCTCAAATTCATCAAACAGCTCAGCAGGATTTTTACCCAGCACGTTAACCAGCATGTTAAGGCGACCCCGGTGCGCCATACTGATAACCACTTCCTTGCCTTGGTAGGAGCCGATGCGCTGAATAATACTATCCATCATCGGTATCAGGCTCTCGCCGCCCTCCAGACCAAAGCGTTTAACACCAGGATATTTAGATGCCAGCGATTTTCCCATGCCCTCGGCCGCAGTGAGCCGCTCCAGCAAATGGGTTTTCACTTCTGGACCATAATCGGGTTTTGAACGTACGCTCTCCATCCGTTGCTGCACCCACTGGCGCTCTTCCGTGGCGACGATATGCATAAATTCGGCGCCTACACTGGCGCAATAGGTCTGCTCCAGCGAGTCGACAATTTCCCGCAGGGTCGCCTGATCCTTGCCTATAAATAAGCTGCCGGTCTGATAGCTAGTATCGAGATCGGCACTGGATAGACTGTGGTAGTGCAGATTAAGATCCGGAACTGGCGGGCGCACATGCAACTTCAGCGGATCTAGATCGGCCTGTTGATGACCACGTTGACGGTAGGCACTACACAACTGGATAACCCTAACTTGCTTGCGCTCATGCTCGGTAACCGCACTGCCCGTATCCACCGACAGCGGCGTCACCCGCTCTTTTGCCAATTGGGTAAACTGTTCGCGAATAGTCGAGTGCGGCACATCCTGCACCACCACACCATTAACGTTGGGCAACTTCTCAAAATAGGCACGCCACTGCTCAGGTACTGCGTTGGGATCAAACAGGAAGGTCTCGTAAAGATCTTCTACATAAGCTGCGTTGCCACCGGATATATGCGAGCTACTCCAGAGCTGCTCCATGGAACCGTTTTGCATTTGTTACCTCTATAATGTGTTAGGCCGTCAATCTTTCGACCGAGTTGACGTTATTTAGCCACCAGTGTCTCCGTTACCTAACAGTTCAGCACCGTTAACGGCTCCAGGTTTCCACAGCAAACCAGCGCCGCGAGTCAATTGCAAACATTAAAACTAAGACAGGGATAAGTGTAGCTGTTTCTAGCACTTACGTCGCATTCTTATAGAAAATTTTAAACTTTAAGGACAATTTTTTGCCCCGCAGCAGTATTTCATTGGACCTTGCTGCCAACATATTAGGCACACCGGCATTCTGGCAGCAACGCGGAGCGAAAAACCTGGAACGACAACGCTAACGTAACTGGGCAGCCAAGCCGACAGCAGGTATTTTATTGCCACTGAAACAACTGGGGCCAATCGACAGTTAGTCGATTGGCCCCAGTATTAGCACAATACTCAAACACCCAACTATTAGGTGGCGCGCACCAGCAACATATTGCGAATATGGCCAATGGCTTTTGTGGGATTGAGCCCCTTAGGGCAAACACTGACACAGTTTTGAATACCGTGACAGCGAAATACGCTGAATGGGTCATCAAGGTCGGCCAAGCGCTGTTCGGTAGCGGTGTCACGACTATCGGCCAAAAACCGATAGGCTTGAATCAGACCCGACGGCCCGATAAAACGCTCGGGATTCCACCAAAAAGAGGGGCAGGCACTAGAGCAACAGGCGCAGAGAATGCACTCGTATAGACCGTCCAATTTCTCCCGTTCTTCCGGCGACTGCAGGCGCTCAATTGCCGGTGCCGGTGTATCGTTGATTAAAAAGGGCTTCACCTTTTCGTACTGCTTATAGAACAAGCCCATATCGACGACCAAATCACGAATCACTGGCAGACCAGGTAGCGGCCGTAATACCAGTGTTTTGGCGCCACTCAATGCCTCCGACAACGGAGTAACACAGGCAAGGCCATTTTTTCCGTTGATATTCATGCCGTCGGAGCCACAGACGCCTTCCCGGCAGGAGCGACGGTAGCCGATAGTAGTATCAGTACCCTTGATTTGCTCCAATACGTCCAGCACCATCAGGTCCTTGCCGCCGGTATCGAATTCGATATCCTGCATATAGGGCTCGGCGTCGGTCTCCGGGTTATAACGATAAAGACTTACATTTAACATTGTGGTCTATCCCCTTCGTTCCAAATTCTCTGCGTAAATTGACCCACTGTTTAGTAGGTGCGCGCCTTGGGTTCAAATTTATCGACGGTTTTGGGCGTGAAATTCACCGCCCGCTTACCAATGCGCTTATCCTCAGGAAAGTATATAGAGTGACAGAGCCAGTTTTCATCATCACGGGTCTCAAAATCCTCCCGCGCATGGGCGCCGCGACTCTCCTTGCGCTCCTCTGCCGCAATCGCGGTAGCCTCGGCCACCTCCAGCAAATTGTGCAATTCCAGTGCTTCGATGCGAGCAGTATTATAAGCGTTACTCTTATCCGCCAAGTGCGCATTTTCTATGCGCGGGCGCAACTTAGCCAATTTCTCGATGCCCTCTAACATAAAATCGCCGCGACGAAATACGCCGAAGTGATTTTGCATAATACCCTGTAATTCTTTACGCAGATCGGCAACGTTCTCACCACCACTGGTATTGTTCAAACTGGTCAATCTAGACGCTGCCTTGGCAATTTCCTCGTCGGTGGCATCAAGCATATCAATACCATCGCGCAGTGACTTTTCGATATGCAGCCCTGAAGCGCGACCAAATACCACCAAATCCAGCAGCGAGTTACCGCCTAAACGGTTGGCTCCGTGCACCGATACACAGGCCACTTCACCACAGGCATAGAGGCCCGGAATAACATGATCATTGCCCTCGTCGTCGACGGTAATAGCCTGCCCGTGAACATTGGTCGGCACACCGCCCATCATATAGTGGCAGGTCGGCACTACCGGTACTGGCTCTTTTACCGGGTCAGCGTGGGCAAAAGTCCGAGACAGCTCACAAATACCCGGCAGGCGGCTCTCCAACACTTCCTCACCGAGGTGATCAAGTTTTAGAAATACGTGATCGCCGTTGGGGCCACAGCCACGCCCCTCGAGAATCTCCAACGTCATCGAACGTGCTACCACGTCGCGACCGGCCAAATCTTTTGCGTTGGGAGCATAGCGCTCCATAAATCGCTCGCCATCTTTATTGACCAGATAACCGCCTTCACCGCGACAGCCCTCGGTAACCAGCACTCCGGCACCGGCAATACCGGTGGGGTGAAACTGCCACATTTCAATATCCTGCACCGGTACACCGGCTCGCAGCGCCATACCAATACCGTCGCCAGTATTGATGTGGGCATTGGTGGTCGAGGCGTAGATACGACCAGCACCACCGGTCGCTAGTACCGTGGCTTTAGACTTAATATGTACGACTTCACCGGTTTCTATGCAAATAGCAATAACGCCGGTAACCTCACCGTCGGCGTTTTTCACCAGATCGGTGGCATACCACTCGTTAAAGAAAACCGTTTCGTTCTTCATATTGCCTTGGTATAGGGTGTGCAGCAGCGCGTGGCCGGTGCGATCCGCAGCAGCACAAGTACGAGCAGCCTGAGTAGAGTTATCTGGACCTTTCGACTGACCACCAAAAGGCCGCTGATAGATACGACCTTCTTCCGTGCGCGAAAAGGGCATACCCATATGATCCAGCTCGTAGACAGCTTCTGGACCGACACTACACATATACTCGATCGCATCTTGATCACCAATATAGTCAGACCCTTTAACGGTGTCATACATATGCCAGCGCCAGTCATCATTAGGGTCATTGGATGCTATCGCGCAAGTAATACCCCCCTGAGCAGACACCGTGTGCGAACGCGTTGGGAAAACTTTGGTAATGACCGCAGTCTTATAACCCGACTGAGACAATTGCAGCGCGGCGCGCATACCTGCGCCACCGCCACCGATGATAACGCCGTCAAATGAAATAGTTCTAATCGTAGTCATTGTTGATCAACTCCACAGAATCTGGATGCCCCAGACTACATAGGTAAACAGGACAATCGCGCTGGCAGCCAGAAACGAGAGACGCAAAACGGTTGCTTTAGAGCCAAAGAACGGCCCCAGTTTAAGATTGAGCACGTAGGGGGTAAGATAGTCCGTGGCTACGCACCAGATACCAATCCAGGCGTGCATGGCAATAGACAGTAGCGCCGCCAAGCTGAATATGCGCACCCAGGTTTGGGCAAACAGCTCATGCCACTGGCCATAGTCCAGAGAACTATCAGCCATCACAATCAGTAAAAATACTATATATGCCAGCAATACCACCGCTGAAACACGCTGAATGAGCCAGTCGGAAAGACCGCTACGCCCTAAGTTCGTTACCGCAGTTACCATATCCAGACTCCCATCAACACAATCAATACCGCCGACAGGGCGATACTTATTTTGGTGCCGGCAATGCCCCCTTCCAAGGATTCACCCACACCTAAGTCCATAATCATGTGCTTAACACCCAGCACCGTATGGTAGATAAGCCCCGCCAATACCACAAAGACCACCAATTTAAAGAGCGCTGAACTGGCCGTCACTCTGACAGCGTCAAACTGCGCCTCACTGGCCAAAGACTCGTCCAGCAAATAGAGCAGAACAGCGGTTCCAGCGACCAGAAAAACACCGGTAATACGGTGGGTAATCGACGCTAGGGCTGGGAGCGGCATATGAATGGTGCCGAAATCCATATTTACAGGTCGTTTATCGTTCACGGTTTTATCACACTTGTTGGGCCCGCTCCCTAAACAGTAAGGCAGCCGGCAGTTAAAAATCAGTAAAAACCCGTTGTGCATAGCGCTTTAACGAACACAGCCGCTGCAGTCTTTGCAGCGCCGGTAAAAGCGGCCAAATCAGGAAAAAAGCCAAGCCAGCAATAGACTTACCTCAACCTAAGTCGCGCCGAATTATAGGCATAACACAATTGAATTACAATCTCGCAGGCGATCTATCGCAATTAAATCATCTCTGCACCGGAGTCCACAGCTTAATTGCCCCCTGGACGAAACAGTATCTTGCTCTGCGACCATAGCCCCACAACCATTGCTACACTGCTATATATGAGCTGCCAGCCAATCCCGGAGCTAAATCGACCATTGACAAAACATACCAAAACTCTATAGTTGTGCACCCGCATAAAGCGCATAATAGGTAAAAATGCGTCAGTCGCGGTACCACCGCAAAATTGAAATTCTACCAATGTTAGGAGCGTTACATGTCAGACAAAAAAGCGACACTGAGCCTTGAGGGTCAAGACGCCGTAGATCTACCCATTTACTCCGGCACCATTGGTCCCGATGTGGTCGATGTAGGCGCGTTAACTGCGAAAGGCATGTTTACTTACGATCCCGGCTTTGTCTCCACCGCCTCCTGCGAATCCAAGATCACTTATATTGACGGCGCTAAAGGTATTTTGCTGCACGCCGGCTACCCGATCGATCAACTGGCAGAAAACTCTGATTTTTTAGAGGTTTGTTGGTTGTTATGGCACGGTGAATTACCCACAGCCGAAGAAAAAGAGCAGTATGTTGCCACCGTGACCCACCACACCATGGTTCACGATCAAATGAACAACTTCTTTAAAGGGTTTCGTCGCGACGCCCACCCAATGGCCATTATGTGTGGAGTAGTTGGCGCCTTATCGGCGTTTTATCACGACTCCCTGGACATTACTAACGTTGAACACCGCAATATTTCAGCAACCCGGCTGATTGCAAAAATGCCCACCCTAGCAGCCATGGCCTATAAATATTCAATCGGCGAACCGTTTATCTACCCGCGCAACGACCTGGACTACGCTGAGAACTTTCTGCACATGATGTTCAGCACGCCCTGTGAAGACTATAAAGTTAGCCCGACACTGGCCAAGGCCATGGATACCATATTCCTACTACACGCCGATCACGAACAAAATGCCTCCACATCGATTGTAAGGCTGGCAGGTTCGACCGGATCCAACCCCTTCGCCTGTATTTCAGCCGGTATCACCGCACTGTGGGGCCCCTCTCACGGCGGCGCCAACGAAGCAGTACTGGATATGCTGGCAGACATCGGTGATGTATCTCGCATTGATGAGTTTGTCGCCAAGGCTAAGGATAAAAACGACCCGTTCAAACTGATGGGCTTTGGCCACCGTGTCTATAAGAACTTTGACCCCCGCGCCCGAGTAATGAAAGAGAAAGCCGATCAGGTATTGGGCGAACTGGGGCTGGAAAATGACCCGTTGTTAGCCATCGCCAAACGCCTGGAGCAAATTGCCCTCGAAGA